>Ga0265297_10000098_pt1 | contig 298433 bp, 237 predicted proteins | sample Munlanlwell13791_FD_192502 | JGI IMG/M metagenome (GOLD analysis project Ga0265297, IMG submission 192502) | Leachate microbial communities from a municipal landfill in Southern Ontario, Canada - Leachate well 137-91 | ecosystem: Engineered > Solid waste > Landfill > Unclassified | place...
CATCACCAAGGAGGATGGAGAACAATCCGGAAGTTACAGTGACCGAGATCGTTGAGGTGGTGCCGGTTGGTAAACCGCTCGTGGTGCTGGCGGACCAGAGTTGATTGCCGGCTGTGGCGGAATCATAGAGAACAAAGACCATGTCATAGTCTCCATCGGCAACCAGGTTGCCCGTGGAATCCATGAGTTTGCCCTGGTAGTTAATTGCTTGATTGATACCCTCGGCCGCGTGAACTGCGGGAATGGATAACAAGTCGTTTAAAGTGACGGATCCGAAGCCGAACAGTGAGCCCAGTACTTGTGCCATAACCATCATGGCATAAATAAAAAGCCTCGCAGTCATTGCGGAGCGGAACTTGTCTTTTGTGTTTTGTTTCCCGATTTGGGGATTGGTGTTAAACGGCATGTTGGTTTGGCGAGGGGCGACCTTGATTTACCCTGATTAACCACTCGACTTAGCTCGTGGTTTCCGACAGGATTTGCAGGATTATCAGGATTGCAGAGGAAGAGTGTTTTTGTTTTGCCGTTTTTGTTTTGGTTGAAAGAAAAAGAACAGGTGAGACGTAGGGTTTTGTTGTGCCACAACAAAACACTGCGTACGCTCAGACCTGTTCTCTTTGCGATATATATATAATAGCTTATCTAGCAAGCGTTGATTTTTAGCTTAACGGAGCTAAATTTTAATTCAACTATTTAAAAACAACTGTGAACAAGTTGTTTTATATATATGCATGCTTTTTTTACGTTTGGTTCACTAACATCTTTATTTTTTATATATACATAAAATACACAGGTTATACACACGTTGGTTGGTTTTGATTTTTTGTTTTAGTTGAGCGGATTATTAGATACTTGTTGTACCTGTGGATAATTCTAGATTCGTATCTTCTTGGGATATTTCATCCTCGATGAACGGATCTGCATGTGGGTCAGCCGGGTCTTCTTGGGGTGGTTCGGAATCCGTGACATCAATCGCTTCTTCGATTGTTTCGGTGGGTGTTTCTGCGGTTGAATCGGTAGGATAAGTTATTTGTCCGGTGAGATTGTCGATATGAGCTATTGTGCCATCGGACAACACCACATCATTTGCGGTTGGCAATTTTACCTCATAAGCGATTAACAAATCATGTGTTTGCGCTTCCGATATGACAATCTTGAAGCCCGTATCAGATACCTCGGTAACCCAATATCCGCCATTTACGCTTCCATATGGAGTGATTTGAACCATCGGGAAAGCGCCAACACTGGCATATTTGATGGCTACCTCTTTCTCCCCCGCTTTAATCATAGCGAATTTTTGAATATCAATAGTCGAAACCGGGGCTTCGGGGCCGTAGACGATGGTGTTTGTTTCAACTTGCGCGTTATTGCCGATGCTTTTTACAAAGACGCTGATTAATCCTTCCTCTGCAGATGAATAGGATTCGAGAGCGATACCGATAACATTACTGTCATCCGTTGCTTTTACGCCTACGCCGGGAATATCCGAGGCGGTGATGTAATCACCGGCTGCTATAGAACCGTTTTTGGTAGAAACGCGAGTTGGAACACGACCGGCTAAAGCAACAGGATACCAACCATCATAATGGCGGCCAGTGACGAAACCCGGTTTGGTAGAAACTATGCCCATAAGCGGCTCGGATGGCGAGGTGGCACGCTTAACCTTGTTGGTTCCCGTAGAGTCAACCGTCACCAAATCACCGGGGATAAGATTATCGGAAGATTCGTAACGCTCCGCGTAATCGTAAGTGCTTTCAGTTTGCCAGCCATCCGCATTGGTTGCGATATAGGTTGAAGTTGGTGAAAGGGTATCATCTACAAATATATATGTTGAGGTTGAGGATTCGCCTGTAGTGTTGGAGCCCAAGTAGAGCCTGCGGCCAACATGCAAATCACCCGAAACTTTGACATCGCCGGAATTTGTAATGGTCAGTAAATCTTGTGTAAAGCCGGTTCCGGTTGAATAAATGAATTTGAGTTCGGATGATGTGGCACTGATAGTGTTGTTAAAGACATCAAAGGAAGTGGTAATTTCTTGGACCGTATCGGAGCTCCAAGCTGAACCCTTAAAGCTGAAAGTATATGAATTGAAGGCTTGAGTTGTGGAAGCAGCGATGCCTCGTGATGTGATACTTGATCCTTTGTAAGCAATATTGCCATCTTGATCCACTTGCATGAATGGCTCTTCCAAGGCTGCAAAGCTTGAATCAATCGCGACACCGTTCCAAAGAGGTGAGGATGAAGCGTAAATTTCTTGAACGGCGTTGACCAAAGGAACGACGAATGTGCCATAACTTAAACTCTTTAAACTATCAGCTGGTGCACCATCAGTTAACGCCGGATCGTAATAACCGCTGAAAGATACACCGACCTCATCCATTGCTTGTTTGACTTCTTGCGCAATAAAACCATCCACACGCCTATCGTCCCAATCTATTTTCTTAAAATTTCGTGGTCGCAATCTATTAATAAAATCCAAACCGATCTCGGTATCTAATATATCTTCTTTAATTCTTTCATCCGAATATTCAGTCCAACCGGCCCAGCCGCCAATATAATTTACCGATGTATTTCCGATCATTATCATATTATTCGCGGAAAGTAAGCCCGTCGCCTGCCTTGCACCGGCTCCAATAAATGTATTATTACTACCCATCCAAAGACCCTTGCCGGCATTAGCACCGATAGCCGTATTTCCCGTACCTTCGTAGTGATTCTGAAGAGCCCCGTAACCCAAAGCGGTGTTTGAAGCTCCGGTCATATGCATTAGAGCAGCATCTTCCCCGATAAATACATTTTGCATACCTATGCCGCCGGCTTTGACTTGGAATCCGCCCGCAGAAGCGTCAGTGTTAAGAACTTTAATAACACTGTTTGTTGTGGTTATTTTCTTTAAGGATACTTCATGTATATAAAGAGTTGCTGAAGTACGTGAAACGGTAAAAGTATTTGATCCGGTGTTGGATGATAAAAATATGCAAGGATCAGAAGCGCTGCTGGTAAATTCACAAACTGTTGAATCTGTAGTTGTTTTGGCATTAGTTAGAGTGATGGAGATTTTAGTTCCAACCATACTCATATTGATATCTACGTAATAATAGGCTCCGGCGGTTGTATTAACCGACTGATAAATTGCACCCGATCCGGATGGACAATATGCTTGACCGCCATTACCGCTATCCCATACACATGTGACCGAACTCCAATTGGATATATCAGTCGTAAAACTTGGATTAAGCAGAATTTCCGAACCCGGTGTCATAACAGAAGGTCCGCTGTCTAAAAATTCCATACCTGAAGAGCCTCCTATGATCTGGCTTCCACCCACATTTAATTCCGTGGTCGAAACCATACCTGAGACCGAAAGATTGGTGGTGGTAACATTGCTTGCCTCAATACCAAGCCACTTGTAACTGTCACTGCCCAAATAATATGTATTGTTGGCGGCCGGCCTTAAGGTTCCGTCGCTATCAATTTTAACCAAATCCTGGCCGCTGTTTACATTGGTTATAGTAAAAGCACCGGCCGAATCTTGCTTTAATTGCCAAGTTGAAGTGCCAATGTAGGTAGATGATGCCCAAATATCACGCCAGCGATTGGACGAAGAGCCAAGGTCGTAGGTTAAAGTGGTCTCGGGCAATATTGTACGCATTCTTGAAGTGCCGGCTACATTGAATAGACTGACTTGCGTGGACGTACCGATGCTCAAAGATCCGGTACTTAAATCCCCATACAAAGCATTGCCGATATTAAGCTGATTATTACCGGTTGCGGAAACGGCATTGACACTATTGCCGATGATAATATTACTGGATCCGGTGGTGATATTGGAACCGGCAAATTGACCCATTGCAATATTATTCGCACCTGTTGTTAATTTATTGAGACTGCTTGAACCGATGGCGACATTGTAATTGCCGGTAGTACTGCTGGGTACGCTGCTTAATGCATATGCGCCCAAAGCCACATTGCCTATGCCGGTTGATATTGAACCGCCGGCGCCGTTGCCTAGTACAACATTATAATACCCCGTGGTAACATTATATAAACTGAAATATCCTACGGCGGTATTATAATCACCGGTGCTACTACCAAAAACCCCTCTCATTGAACCAGCTCCTATCGCAGTATTACTGCGGCCGGTTTGATTGTGAAACAGGGCTGATGCTCCTACGACCGTATTGTTATTTCCACTTGTATTACTGTATCCGGATTGCGTGCCGAAAAATGAATTTTCCGAACCGCCACCGGTAATGTTATTATTCAATCCGGAATATAAACCAACAAAAATATTAGTACCGCTATCGGAATGAAAACGTGCCATTTCAGCGCCGGCTGATGTTTCGAGCACAACCAAAGGATTGGCATTTGTTTGTGAAGCATTAGCGCGAACTGTTAATTGTGTAGTATTTGCAGACCCCAGAGCCGTTAATCTTCCGTTGCTGTTTATGCTGATCCTGCTGGTTGCGCCGGTTTGAAAAGTCATTTCATTGGTCGCCGAACGGTAAAACCCCGTATCCGTATCACCGGTGAATGAATACGCTAAGTTGCCGGCACCGGATGCACCGACGTTGGCCAGTACGCGTCCGCTGGAATTAACTTGAAACAAATCACCGGAACCGACCGTAAAGAGAGCGGCCGGAGAGCTGTCACCGATACCGATGAATCCGGTACTTAAATCCCCATACAAAGCATTGCCGATATTAAGCTGATTATTGCCGGCTGCGGAAACAGCGTTGATACCTGAGCCGATGGTGATGTTGTTGGAGCCTGTGGTGATATTGGCTCCCGCATTATAACCGATTGCCGTGTTGGAAGCGCCGGTGGAGAGTAAAGATAGTGCGCCGGATCCCAGGGCCGTATTATTGGGTCCGGTAGTTACATCGTACAATGCGTAATAACCAATGCCGGTATTATTGCTAAAGCTGTTGCCGGTATTGCCATATAAAGCGTAGGTTCCATAAGCCGTATTATTACTGCCCGATACATTGTAATATAAAGACTCAAAACCCATGGCCGTATTGTTACTGCCGGTGGAATTGTTAACCATGGCTTCTTTACCAATGCCGGTTAAACGTGCACCCGTGTTATTGGCTCTAACCGCTCTGTAACCAACCGCCACATTTTCATCGATTGTGTTGGTAAATAATGCGTCTTCTCCGATGGCAACCGATCTATCAACCCAAGTCCCAATGTATGAAGCGTTTTTGCCTAAAGCCACATTGCTATCTCCAAAGTTATTATACAAAGCCTCGTGGCCAATCGCTACATTAGCGGTACCGGTTACATTGCTGTATAGGGCTTGGGCGCCAATGCCGATATTTTTATAACCCGTTGTATTGTTTTGCAGAGCCGTATAGCCCAAACCGATATTTTCGTAGCCCGTTGTGGTTAAGCGTAAAGCATAATAACCAATGCCCGTATTGGAGTAGCCCGTGGTTAAAGATGTAAGAGACTGAAAACCGACGCCCGTATTATTATCGCCGCTAATAGCCGCTCCGCCATAACCATACATTGATTCCGCACCAACCGCCGTATTGTAGGAGCCGGTTATATTATCATAATTACCAAACAAAGCCTGTGAGCCTACAGCTGTGTTTTCTTGGCCGGATGTGACAAACTCACCGGATTCACTGCCATAAAATGAGTTGTTGATGCCGGTCGTTATCGCATCACCCGAATACAGTCCCGTAAAAATGTTAGATGAATCGTTGGTATGAATACCGCCAATTACAGCTCCGGCTGAATCGCGGAATTCGATCAGTTTATTGGTTAAAGATTGCGTTGAGTTTTCTTGAACGATCAATTGCGGAACATCGGCGGATCCTTCAATGAATAAGCTATCCGTGCTGGTGCCCCCGGCGAATTCAATCCAGTCGTTGGTAATATTTCCAACATCGGTTACTTGTTGCAAACTGGACGCTCCGCCATTGCCTGTGATCTGCGTACCATTAACATACAGGGCTGTCGTTGAGACAACGCCCGAGTTGTAGAGGTTGGTTGTAGTTACATTCCCCAAGAGAGCGATATTTGAAAATAAATTTGTGGTGGAGACGTAACCAAGAGCGTCGATGTTTGTGGAGCTGACGTTGGTGAAGATGCCGTTTGAGGCATAAAGATTTCTCCAGCGGAAAGAGGTGGAACCTAAATCGTATGTGATGTTTGCTGTTGGGAGGAGATGGCCGGTGGATGAGGCTCCGGCGAAGCCGATTGCGTCATTTGTGATATAGCCTTCATCTGTGACATTCTGCAGAGTTGGAGTCGCACCTGTGATTTGTGTACCGTTGACGTATAGAGATGTCGTGGAGACGTAGCCTGATGCGAATAAGTTGGTTGTGGTGACGGTGCCCGTGAAGTTGCCGTTGACTGCAAAGAGGTTGGCCCAGCGATAAGCGGTTGATCCCAAGTTGAATAGATTATTGGTACCGGGCAAGAAGTGATTGGTCGATGTGGCACCGGCAAATTGGATCCAGTCGGTGGTGACAGCTCCCAAGTTTGTGACGTCTTGAAGATCTTGTGACTCAATGCCGGTTGCCGCAACTCCGTTTACGTATAACTGTGTCGTTGAGACGATGCCGGAGTTATATATGTTTGTGGTTGTTACATTTCCCAATAGACCAGTACTTGAGTATAGGTTTGTAGTTGAAACATAACCAAGAGCATCAATGTTCGTGGAGGAGACGTTGGTGGCATATAAATTTTTCCAACGTAAAGCCGCCGTGCCAAGTGTATATGTATTATTAACCGATGGAATAAGGTTTGAACCAAAGTAGCCATTTGCTGTAATTGTATCTGCCGTAGCATCACCTAAAGCGATAGTGCCATTGAATGTTGCGGCGCCATCTGCACTTAGTGCTCCATATGATCTCATGGTTGCACCCTGTACAGTGCCTGAAGCATAGACGTTTCTTGAGCTGAAAATGTCTCTCCATCTGTATGAGGATGAGCCAAGGTCATAACTTGCGGTTGATGAAGGGCCAACATTACCGGCTACCTGCAAGCTAAAAAGTGATTGTGTGGAATCGGTTCCAATTAAGACATTACCGCCGGTTGGAGCAATATAAACCTTGCCTTTAGTAACATCGGAAGTACTATCCAGGATTAGATTTTCACTTGCATTAATACCTCCATATGCAATTTGCCCGCCCGTACGACCACTCGATAAGAAATATTGCGTGTGATCATCGTTTGATAAACCGGATAAAGCACCATGCGCCGTGGCTACGTAAGTTCCTCCCGGTAAATTTGTTACACTGCGTAAATCTTGAATATCTACTATGCGAGCTCCGACGCCATTATTAAAGCTATTTTTTGTTTCGAAAATCAAACGATATAAAACTTTATTTTCCTCAAAGGGCAATGAGCCGAATGATAAGGAATCATAAGTATTATTGGAACGTGCGGTGGCAATGGTATTATCTTGTCTCTGGCCAACTATGGCAATTACAGGTTCATTTATATTATTCGTAGCTATAATCCAAGCGGCAACAAAATAACCACTGGTTGCAGGAGGAACCGTCCATGGACCGGCCGGATTATTGTATGAAATTGGTGTGCTTGTGCCATTGCCATAAACAGGGAAAGCTGTGGCGGCAATCTTTCTCCAGTAGCCGGATGCACCGCTGCGATAGTAAACCGGTATTTTGGCAGGCGATGTAACAACGCCCCCACCCGTGGTGCCCAAGTTTTGCTCGAAAATATTGGTTGGTGTGGCAGAGTGTACAATTGTGTGTTGAAGATCTTCGTCAAAAATTATACCGCCTGTGATTGCTGTTTCCGCATCAACATTACTATTACCGGTTCCTGTAATGCTTGCGGTTAAGGATAGGCCTGAGTTGTATCTGGTACCAACTGTTTTGTGCAAATATGTGTGAGTATCAGCATCCATACTTAAGCCATGTCTTTCATCCCCTAAAACTATTTCCGCATTATCTGCAGCGTCCCAATAAACATGGGCTACAATGACGGCATTCTTATGCCCCGGGAAAGATTGTGCACCTTGTAAAATTCCAGCGCTGTCAAAATAGAAAGTCCATGTTCCTTCTGTGTCAGTAATCTGAAAGGTTTCTGCTGAATTTTTTGTAAATTTAGAACCTCTGTAATAGAAATCAAAGCTTGCGCCGGTTGGAGCGATGGAGAATGTTCGTGTGCTTGTAGTAAAGCTTATAATAGTATCCGTGCGATTTGGGAAACCCGTCGCTTCGCCTCTAACATCTGATAATCCGGTTAGCGATTTCCAAGACGTGCCGTCGTAACCGGTAAAGTCGCTGCCATCCCACCTTACATTGCCAGTGGTGTTGTTGGATGTTGTTCCAAGACGAATGGCCCCATTTAATTCTAATGATTCTCCGGGATCGTTGACACCAATACCTACGTTGCCGGAATGGGCAATGGTAAGTTTTCGTATAAAATTCTCGGAAAAAGTTAGGCCCTGATTTGATTGCCAAATCTCCCATGTACTTGTTCCGATACGGGTTGAAGATGCCCAAACATCCTTCCAACGATTTGACGAGGAACCAAGATCATAAGCTAAATTTGTTGTTGGTAAAACGTTTCCGGTGGATGATGCTCCGGCAAAGCCGATGGCATCATTTGTGATGTAGCCTTCGTCTGTGACGTTTTGTAATGTTGGGGTAGCTCCGGTGATCTGTGTGCCGTTGACATATAAGTTTGTAGTTGAGACGTAGCCCGAAGCAAATAAGTTGGTTGTGGTGACAGTGCCTGTGAAGTTGCCGTTGACTGCAAAGAGGTTGGCCCAGCGATAGGCTATTGATCCCAAGTTGAATAGATTGTTTGTGCCCGGCAAGAAGTGATTGGTTGATGTGGCTCCCGCAAATTGAATCCAGTTGGTGGTGGCCACGCCCAAATCTGTGACATCTTGAAAGTCTTGAGATTCGATGCCTGTGATCGCAACTCCGTTGACGTATAACTGGGTTGTTGAAACTGTGCCTGAGTTATACAAGTTGGTGGTTGTGACATTGCCAAGATTGGCTGTATTTGAAATCAAAGTATCGGCGGAGATATAACCGGAAGCGTCGATATTTGTTGAGCTGACGTTGGTTAAATCCGCGTTAGTGGCTGTGAGGTTGTTGGTGACAATGTAGCCTGAAGCATCCAAGTTGGTTGTTGAAACGTATGTAAAATTAGCTGATTGTGAAAAAATGTTGGCCCACTGGTATACCGAAGTGCCCAAAGTCAAAGAATTGGTCAAGCTGGGAACGATGTTTTCTGTTGAAGTAGCACCCGCGAATTGGATCCAATCGTTGGTTGTGGCACTGACATCGGTTACCTGTTGCCAGGTTGGTGTTGCGCCGGCTCCGGTAATGGCTACTCCGTTAACATATAGAGATGTAGTGGAGACGACACCTGAATTGTACAAGTTTGTTGAGGTGACATTGCCCAAGAGAGCTGTATTTGAATACAAGTTTGTGGTGGAGACGTAGCCCAGAGCATCGATGTTGGTGCTGGAAACGTTAACAGCGTTAATATTTTGAGCAGTAACGCCGAGCCAGCGATAAGTTGAATTGCCGAGGAGATAAGTATCAGTTATATACGGTAAGAGATCGGAATTGACTCTGCCGGTTAAAGCCAAGTCCGCCAAGGTTGAAGTGGCGGAGACGTTGAGAGTATTATTTAGCTTGGTTGAGCCATTTACAGTGAGATTACCGGTGGTGGTGACATTACCTTGGCGTGAGACGGTGAAGACATCCGAGATTGAGTCACTGGCTCTTATGAGAAAATCATTAAGATTAGAAGTGCCTTTTGTCTCTATATACAGCGCAGTTCTGGTTGAAGCGGCCGCATCGGCTGAAGCTTGGCGCAAGGCAAATAAGTCTCCACCCGTATTGGCTACGGTGTTGGAAGCATATTGGCCCTGAAGTGTTTCGGAATTAAAGGCGTAGGGGACGGCTGATAGACGTTTTCGGGGGGTCATTTCCGAGTCTGCGCCGATTGTGACACCCAGATAAAGATTATCGTTGTTGAATAATCCTTCGGGAAATGCCACTTGATTGTTGCTGACATCACCCAAAAGAAGGCTGAACAAACCGGAGACAACGGAAACGCTGACTGCGGCAGGTACACCCGCGGGCAAACCATTGGTGGATGAGGCTGTCCAAAGTTGAGTACCGCCGATACCAGCAGAGTAGAGCGTAAACTTAATGTTATAGTTTCCATCTGCAACCGGGTTGCCAGTTGAATCCATGAGCTTACCCTGGTAATTAATCGCTTGGTTGATACCCTCGGCCGCATGAGCTGTAGGAATTGCAAATAGCTCCGAAATGGAGACCGAGCCAAGGCCAAAGATTGAACCGGATATCTGCAGACCGATCATGAGCGCACAAACAAAAAACCTCGCATTTGATGCGATACCAAAATATTTTATATATTTATTTGGGTTTTTGCCTACCCTATTTTGGGGAATTGGCATATTGTTTTTTGCTTTTCTTACCGTTATTTTGACGGCTGTTTATTTTAGCGCCCCGTGAGTACCGCCTCCCGTATTTTATTTTTTTGCGGGGGCAATATTCACTTCAAAAGATCTGTATGAAACAGTAGTGAGAATACTGATAGTTCAGCCAACTTCTGCACTTTTCGCGCTTAATTAAATAATAGCTCATATATATACATTTGATTTTTTCTTATAACACAGCAAAATTTTTTAGCTATTTTATAAAATACCACTGTGAATACCCTGATGAAAGATTTTTCTGAAGTGCACCTGGGCGGATACAAATTAGACTACTTATCAACAGGTTTATGAACATATCCACATAGTTATTTTGTTAGAAATTTTAAATATAATCTGCCAATTAAATTGTCTTTTCGATGCCAGAGGAGACATGTTTGAAACGACGACTCTACAATGTTAACTTGGCATCGTTAAAGAAATTATGAAGATGCAAACCATTCTATTATGCTCAGACTCAGGGTGGCTACCATCGAAACCTTATAAAAAATAATCATGTAAATCCTTGGGATTAATCTTGGTAAATCCTGGTTCTTTCAGAAAAATAAAAAGCTGCATACGTCGCCAAGACTCCTATGCAGCCCGTCGAATCCCCGCCAATACAGAGGTTCGTTTTTGCGGCATCACTATTTTGGTGATCCCGCTTGTGTTTTTGTTTTTGTACAGGCTAAGCGCCTGTATGCCATAGATTTCTCCAATGACCTTATTAGTTTACCCCGCACAACAGAACAGAGAAAGTGGCTTGCAAAAATCGCTAAAGATAGCAATATATTTATTGAATCAAATAGTTATACACTTGTGGATGCTGTGGGGGACTTATTCATGTAGCCGGATAAATAGTATTTAATCTGGTTCTTGATAAATCGATAACCGGATCCACTTTTTAGAAATTTTTCCCTACCATATGCATCCAGCTTGTTTAAATAGATCTCGCAATAGATTAATTTGAATGGTTTTCTGTTTTTAGTTGATACGTTCTTTCCGCTGTTGTGTGATTTTAAGCGTTTATTAACATCTTCAGTGCAACCTATATACCAACCAAAATCTTTCTGACTTTCGATGATGTAAACATAAAACATATAGAATCATTGTAATATGACCGATATCTAATGATGAGAAGCCGCACTGACTTAGCTGCTTTTGGAGGGGCTGTGCCACGTCACGTAAAACTTCGTCACGCGACGTAGTGAAGCCGGTATTAAATGTGACTGAGCCGCGTAAAATTTAATCCGCTATTATATTCTATTTTATTATGGCGGTGCCACGTGAACCGCGTTCTAAAAGTTACTTTGCCCCGTAAAGTCCGATATTCATCGGACCACGGGGCACATAAAAACCGCTTGATTACTCTCGCGGTTTTTGTAGGGGCTGTGCCACGTGAAGCCGCTACTAAAGTGCTTTGCCGCGTAAAATTAATTACGCTATTTATTCTATTGCTTCATTAATCACGCGGCACGTAAAAAATCGCCCAATTAACTAAAGGCGATTTTTTACGTGGTGGACCTTAAGGGATTCGAACCCTTGACCTCTTCCATGCCATGGAAGCGCTCTAGCCAGCTGAGCTAAAGGCCCGAAAATTAAAATTTCCAAACTTCTTCCAAGAAACAAGATGCAAACCCACTGAACACATGCACTTGTGAGGTAGAGAATAGAGGATTTTAAATGTGATGTCAATGTTAGGAAAAGAGTTGACTCATACGCTCGCGGAGGCGGAGGCGGTAGCTTTGGTGACGGTTTTTTCGCTGAAGTTGGCGCAGGGTATTGTGAATGTCGCGTAATTCTTGGGTTTTTTCCAAATATTCATCTTTATTACCGCAATTATCTTGTTCTAAAGCTATTTCTTTAAGTAACCCTTCCGCTCGCCGGAGGATGAGATCCGCGGGCAGGGGAGAGAGCTCGTTGCCGGATTCAAAACCGTGGGAAACGGTTACTCGGCCGGGAGACTCTTCCACCAAAACAGCTTCGCCGATATTGCCGGCATCGGATATGAGAGTCAAACTCTCAACCGGAGAGACCTCGGCGACGTTTGAGATTTTTGGGACCAATTTCCGCTCTCGGATACGAAGCTCGGACTCTATAAGCTCGAGCCGTACAAGGGGGTGATATGCATCGAGGGGGCCCATGGCGGGCAGGCGTCTTTCCCACTCTTTTCGCTCGCGCCGTAAATCCGCATCGGTTTTAAGCGCTGTCTCCATCCGTAAACAGGCAAAAAAGAGGTCTTGTTGCCGTTGTTTGATGTAGGAGATTGTTTGCTTGTTGCCGTTTTCCAATGTGGAAATTTTATCGGTTAGTGATTCCAGTTTTTCGATAAATCCCAAAGTGCATTTTTGAAAGTGTTCCGATAAAGCCCGCTGCTCCGAGATTACTTGTTTTTTTTGTTGAAAAATCGAACCAACGGAGCTTTTAAATGACCTCAAAACGAGCTTGTGGCCCGAATCAAGCGTATTTTTTATCCAATTAATTACCACCATTGCCACATTATATCATATATTATTTAAAGAACCCATAAATTTTAAATCAATATTTATTCGCTGTACTCTACTTGCTCACATATTGAGCGTCGAAAACCGGCGTCGCGCGAGCGAATATCAAAAAACCCGTGAACGGGTTTTTTGAGTTTTGATTGGTGTGAGGATTATTCCGTGGGTTGGAGCTCGAATGGATTGGCGTCAACCTCGGGATTTGTGACGATGTTATCGCTAACCGGCTCGGGGAGAGGCTCGGGGGTTGCGGCCGGCGCGGTTTGTGATTTGATGAGATTCTCCAAATAGCTGATACGATCTTTTACACTTTGGTTATCTTGATTGGTTTCGGCGACCACGTTGACTTGTTCCAAAGCTTTTTGCAATTCACCCTGCTCCTCGTAGAGAGCGGAGAGGTACCAGCGTGCATTGGCATACTCGGGAGCGAAAGCTACGATTTGCTCGAACATGGTGCCGGATTTATCTTTTTCGTTATTGCGGTAGTAAAGAATTGCCAACTGGAAGGCGATGCCAACATCTTTGTTGTTTACGCTAAGCACTTGCTCGAGTTTGGTGATTGCGTCTTGGATTCTGCCTTGGCGCTCGTAGACCAGCCCCAAAAAGTAGTGCGCAGGTGCAAAATCGGGCTTGGCTTGGATGGAGCGGTTGAACCATTCGGAGGCTTTATCCAACTCATCTTTAATTTGCTGTTCGGCATTCTTCTTTGTTTCCTCATCTTCGGATTGCAAGAGCGTTTGCATGGCATCGGCTCGGAGGATGTGGATTTTACCGATTTCGTTGCTGTAGACAGGGTTATTGGGCTCGCGTTCCAAAGCGGAGGTAAAGTTATCGATTGCGAATTGATCGGCACCTTGCGTGAATGAAGCAATGGATTGGTAGATGATGGCTAAATTCTCCCAGTTATCTACGTTCATTGGATTGATTTCGGAAGCTTTTTTGCCGGTGTCGATTGATGCCGCGATGATTTGATTTATTTTGGCGGCGCCGTCTTGATCTTTGGAGAGAGCTTCAAATTCTTGGCCGGCCTTAATGAGGTAGGCTTGCGATAAGTTGCGGTAATAGATATCGTTCCAGCGATTCATGGCAACCGCGCTGTTTAACGAGTTGATGGCATTGTCGATATGCTCGCCCGAACGATAAGACATAACAGCATCGGAATAAGCGGCATCGGCGGCCAAGCGCTGGCCCATTACCCAAGTGCCCGAAAGTGCGGAAACGCAAAGCACGGTAAAGATGATAGAGATAACGACCGAACTCGCGGAGCCTTTCCTGGCTTCCCAAACATAGGCTTTATTGGCGATAAGGGCAACAAGCAATGACAAGAAAAAGCCAAAAGCTATAATGTGCGCAAAATTATAGTTATATAAGAAAGCTATGAATACAAGCGTAATCCAGCTGACAAAGACCGTTAAATAAATTTGCCAGTCAGTATCTTCCTTTTCTTTAATGAGATGGGTTGCGCCCTGAACTATGGCGGAGACCAGGATCATTAAAAGAAGAGCGATGCCCACAATGCCGATGGTTGGCAATAATGTGAGTGCGGTAGATAGCCCGCGTTCAAAACGGATGGTCCAGAATTGCGAAAGATTAACAGCCGGTGAGCGGAATTTGGCATAATCGTAGATCCAGGTGCCGGGGCCGGTGCCAAAGAGGGGATTCTCGTTAAGCGTGCTCTTGGCAATGTTCCAAGAGGCTGTCATGGACGGAGAAACCTCGGCGGGTAAATTGAGATTGACGGGAGTTTTGAAGATGAGCAGTAAAACGGAGACGATTGCCAATACAACCGGAACAGCGACACGAAGCGGATGGCTGATTTTGGTAGAACGGATGATGGGCAAGACGACAAGAAGAACCAAGCCAAACAATGCGGCGGCCCAAACCACCCAAAAATCAACGATGACCATTACAGCCAAAGAGACGATGAGGGAAAGCCAGACCACAAGGTTGATTGCCATGCTGCCTTTTTTGGATTTCTCCAATTTACATTCACCGCTATGGCAACCAAAAACGGTAAGTGAAGCGGCCAGAATCAAAGGGATAACCATGTAGACACCGAGTGCATTGATGGTGCCGACCGTGTTGAATGTATTGGCTTTGGTAAACTCCGCCAACCAACCCAAGGAGAAGACACCGAACAATTGCAATAAGCCATAGACTCCTACCAATAAACTTGCCACTAAAAAGCTGACCAGATAAGAATACAGTTTTTTGGTGGTTTCGATGTGATTGATGATAAGGAAGTAAAAAATTACCAATGCGGCGATGGTTGCAAATGACATTTGCATTTGGCCGAAGTTTCCAAACATCGAAAGGTAGATATCTTTGGAGAAGGCAGCTGTAACAAACCACCCCAAAGCGAATAAACCGATAATGATGTTGAACCAAGATCTGGCCATGACAAATTTTCTGTCGGCCAATGCTTTGCCGAACCAAGCTGTGGTAGCAACCAATATAAGCATGATAAACAATGTTTGTTTATTCAGCTCCAATACATCGAGTGTGATTGGCAAAAAGAAAATCGGAGTTAAGATTACGATAGCCTTAAGGCAAATTTCGATGATCCAGCCAAGGGCTTTGGATACTTTGGGGAGTGTTTCAGCACCCCTCCCGGATGATGTGGCGACAGCCACCGTTTGCTGATTCAGCATAAGAGATAACAAAATTATTATTCTTGCAAAATTAAATTATAAATATATAAATTATTTACTGAAAGTATAGCATATTTTATTACGCCAGACAAAGAAAGTTATATACAAATAACTTTCTTTAAAGAATTTATTTTTTTGGAGGTGATACCCGTTTTAAGGGCACATTCAAATCGATGGCCGTGTCGGCACGGGATCCGAGATCCAAATCTTTGGAAGTGAATTTTTGATAGCCTTCTTTTTCGATTGTGATGTAATAAACATTATGCTCGGCAAAAAATCCATAGTTGCCTCGGCCGGATGAGAGTTGGGTTTCGAGCAGTTTATTGAACTGTTTATCGAAGATACGAACCACGGCATCGGAAATCGGTTTTTTAGTATCCGCATCGAAAACGCGGCCCCAGGGCTGGGACTTGGCCGGAAGCGCCAATTGACGGAATAAGAAATAAAAACCGATTTGGAAGAGCAAGACGGTGCCAATGAACCAGCTTGGAGAAATTACCAATGAAACACCGGCCAGCACAATGCCCATAATCGCAATACCGTGTTGCAGGCGCCTCAAGAAACGGCGATAAATAACTTTGCGCGGAGTTTCCACCGGTTTGTTAGGATCGAGCGGTATATTTAAGGCGATAGCGCCATCCTCTTTAAGTGAAATCATTTCGCCGTGATAGAGATCAGAGAAGATGGCGTCACTCTTTTTGTTGGCCAAGTATTGAGTCGGGAAATCGTATTGGGGTTTAACAACCTGAATTATGTAATCGCCCTCTTTGGCACTAAAAACATATCGCCCCTCTTTATCGGTAACTTTGGTTTGAACAACCAAGCCGGTTTCCGCATGCACAAGCCTGATAACGGCCATTTCGACGGGTTGTTTGTTGAGTGCGTTGTAGACTATACCGTAGCGGCGTTTGCGCAAGCGGCCAAATAAGAGAATCGGCTGGGTAAACAAATACTGCAAATAGGCCAAAAGATTGAAGAGAGTGAGCGCGGTTCCCAAATTCAAGAGAGAGATGAGGGTGATGGCCGGGATCACGAAATCATTGGCCATGGTAACGATTTGCGGTTCTCTGATGAGTTCCAAACCGGTTAGGATGATAAATTCCGCTTGTTCGGGAATGGCTTCGATTTGGATAATTTCCTCAACTTCTTCTACGCAAAGTGCGGGATCGTTGGTTAAGTCCAGGGCAATGGTTTGACCGTATGCCAACAATGAATCACTGGCAATGACAACATCGCTGCGAAAGGCACCCTCATAAAAAATCTTGGCACGCACCATGTGGGGCAAGCCGGAATCGGTTTGTGTTATGGAAAATTGCAAATGTTCACAATTGGATTCATCCACCTGGATAAATACATCATTATAATCAAAGTCCAAACCATCGGATTCGAAGCCGTAAGAGATGATGCCATCATCGGATGCGGACATGCGGACAAAATCGGTATTTATGTGGCGCTCGATACCGCTCGAACTGATAATATACAAATCATAACTTACTTTGGAGCAATCGATTTGACAGGTGCTGATGAGCAATGGTTCGGGAACGTAAATAAGGGCAACACGATCGCCAAAAACATTGCGTTCGATGGTGGTAACGGGCGAACGTTGCAATTGGTAGCCAACTTTGGCAACCTCAACGTAATAATCACCGTTTGGAACTCTGAATACAAATTGACCGTTGTTGTCGGAAAGAGTTGGATTAGCTTGGCCGTATGGAGAGCCATTCCAGATAACGGATGCACCGTTGATGATTTGATAAAGGGTAACGGTGGCATTGGGCACCGGAGTGTAACCGGTAATTATTTGAGCTTCCACAACTTCGCCCGGATCTTGAACGGCAAAGTCATCCACTTTTTGGGCCGAAGTGCCGCCGGCAAGATAAATGCGAACGTCGGCAGGGAACAAACCCGTGGAAGGTGCGGGGAAGGTGCCGGTAAACTCGGTGCCGTCGCTAGAGATTGTGAGAGAGTATAGCTGACCGTTAACAAAAATGGTTGCGGACTCGGCTTGCTCGCCGATGTTGACTATTTGAACGCGGACAAAGATTGTTTCGTTGGCTATGACACCACGGACTCCGGATGAATCGGGCTCGAGCAATAAAGAACCGTTGGCTCCATAGTAAATCGGATAGATTTGCAACGCGGAGGGTGTGGTTGGCGGGGTGGTTGTAGCCGGGCCGGGCGGTAAGGGCGGGGTAGTGGTTGGGCCCGGGGGCAAAGGCGGGGTTGTGGTTGTGGAGGTTGGGATTGGCGGCAAGGGCGGGCCAAAAGGAGTGGCATCATCCAAGGCGCCGGAAGCGAAGTTGCCGTTAGTATCGTATGGGTAAGCCGCGTAATAATATGTAACGCCGTTGGTTAAGCCGATATCGACAGTTGTGGTTGCCAAACCATCGTAAACCAAATCGCCATCAAAAGGACCGGCTGGGAAGCCGCCCAGTTTGCGAATCAGGCGGACACCGGCAAAATCCGGTTCCGGGGGTTGGGTCCAGGCCAGGTTTACTATGGTATCACCGGGAGTGGCGGTTAAAGTGATGTTGGTGGGCGGAGTTTGATCGGAGGTGGTACGGAAAGTGTAAATTGTTGATGTGGCGCCGATTCCCATGACATCATACGAGATAACGCGATAGTAATATAAAGTATCGGGAGTAAGGGAAGTGAGCGGCGTGGAATGGTTGGAAACATAACCCGCTTGGTAGGTAAACGTACCCAAACCGGATGTGAGGCCGTATTCAACCCGCGAATTGGCCGGGCGGTTGGTATCCCAAATTATTGTGGCCGAGGTATCCGCAATATTTGTGCTGGTTACATTGTAGATTTCGAGCGGAGGCCAAGGCAGTGTTGTAAAAGTATAATCACCGGAAACGGCATTGTTGCCATATTGATCGGCGGATTGAACGCGAAAATGGTAGGTGGTGCTCGGGGTGAGGCCGGTTAAATCTATGCCGTGCGATAAAACCAATGAACTGTTGGAAACCGTATTGCCATAACTATCCGTGAGGCCGTAGTTGACGATTGAAGTGGCAGATTCATCGGTATCCCAAATAATGCGCGCGCCGGTTTGGGTGATGTTGATGGCTTGAGGGTTAAGGATAACCGGTGGTGTTGTGTCCGTAGAACCGCCGCCTCCGCCGGGTGAGGTGATGGTAAGAGGAAGCTGGTTGGAGGTGATGCCGGGGACCGGATTATTGACTGTAATTTGTTGGACACCGGCCACAAGAATATCCGAGGCCAATATGGAAACCACCAATTCCGTGGAACTGACAAAGATGGTGGGGCGCGCGGCTCCGCCGATTTGGCCGATTGATGCGGCCACAAAACCGGCGCCGGTTATTGTCATGTTGAAAGCGCCGGAACCGACCAAAACGGAACTTGGGTTTATGTTGGTTATTTGTAAGGAAGAACCGACCGTGGCGTCGATGGTGACGCCGTTACTGGTCATGATGGCTTGCGCCAAATAAGCCACATCGCCAAAACCGCCGGCAATGGTTATGGGGTAACTGCCCGCGGTGGCCGGATTAGTGAGTTGGTTAACGCCTCCCGCGGCGTTGGTGCCGATGTAAACATTTACGTAATCATTTGGAGCAATGGTACCCGGAAGGGCATTGGTTGGCGGGGTCAAGGTAAGCACACCACCGGCAAAGGCCGCGCCCCAAATGTTGATGCCGGGAAGCGCGGCGATGGTGTTGTTATTTTCCAAACCGGTAACAGGGCCGTGAAATAAATCGATATCGCCATTTGCGACAGCGCCGGTTGCCCAGTTCGACAGGTCGATGGTGATTGTATCGGTTGGGGAATCAACACCGGTTGGAGTTTGAAATTTATAAGCATGGTCCGCACCCACGGAGATTGTGTGGTTGGAGAGGCTGGCTGTAACCGATGGGATGGCCGCACCTTTTGCGGAACCCGCGAACACGCCAAAAACCATCACTACCATAAGGACGATGGCTTCAGATCTTTGTAAGCATTTTTTAAACCATGTTGTCATTTTGTTTGCTTTTTACTTACATTAGATATTATACCTCATGCAATACATATTTTCCAGATAAAAAACCCCCGCCTTGTGGACGGGGATTGATATTGATTTTGCGTGAAAAATTATTTCTTTTTGGCTTTGTTGGATTTGTTTATCGCCGAGGATACAATTACCTTGTTGTAGATTGTCATGGAGATGTAAAGCGCGACCAAAAAGATAAGGAAAATTAAGGTTAAGCGCCACGGTATTACCCAAAAAGATAATGTCTTTTGTTCGAATGCCGTATTTTGCGAGCCATAAGTGGCATTTACCTCGGCAGTGTAACGGCCAAGCGCAAAGTTGCGCCATTCATTGGCCACACCGGCCCAAAACCCGCCAACCGCCAATTCATTGGATTTGGTCCACCAAGTATTGATTTTTCTAATGCTGTTGGGCAAAACCGCAGAACTGGCCGGGTTAGCCGGCACCCTGGCCACAACACCACCCCACATGTTCCTGATTTCGATTGTTCCTTTGGGCCTAAAGTGCACGTTGCCCGTGTTGCGAATGCGCAAATCAAATTTGGAAGGAAGGTGGCTGTAAACTTTTTGATTGGATGTGAAAGATTCGATATTGGCGCTTTCCGTGATGTCGCCGGTGATTTTGATCAGAAAAAGAACTCCTGTCTTTGAGGCAATACTGGAACCGGTAAACTCTTCCTCCGGCTCCGGCGGATTAACCGAGTAGAATACAGCGCCATAGTGACCGCCCGGTTCAGCGTCCAATGGTGCGGTAATGGTATATTCGGTTTCGAGCACGCTCCTGGCCTCCACATCATAAACCGATTGATCGAACGAGAACCATTTGGCAAAACCTGTAATATCCTCTTCATTGCTCAAATATTGCTGCCGCCCCTCTTCGCCAACAGGCACAAAACGCTGTGCATCCACATAATATTTTTGTTGCTCCTGGGCCAAATTGGTTACGCGAATTTTACCGCTGGCGCTCATCCCCGGTGCCAGTTCGTGTTCAATGACGACAGGCGAGACAGCCAAGGCATTGGCATGGACGGCGCCGGTAAAAATGCCCAAGAAAGACCAGCCCAAGATGAAAAGAGATAAAAGCAGTTTATTTTTACTCATAAATAGTTATTTGATTAATTAGAAACAAATACATCTTAAACTGAATGCATTGTTTTAGGAAGAGCGGATTTGAGTTTTATTGTTCCACCCCCCACTTGCGTGGGGAGCGGTGAATTAAACCCACAATTGATTAGAAAGTTGCAGAAATTGTGTACGTTACAGTTTGAGAATAATAACCCACGACAGTTGCCGCATCGATGGCTGCTTTATGAGTAACCAGGGTTGTAGACAGTGTCGAAGTGCCCAAGAAACTGCTTGAGTATGACATAAAATCGTCAGCGGTTTGTGGGACAGGACTATCATTGACATTGTAGTTATTTACACCTGTCGCATCAAGTGTAATCGGATTTGTATACGCACCGGCAATGTAACCACCATCATCTGCACCATCAACTTCGATACCATAACCTTCAGTGCCGGCAGTAACCGTAGCATCATCAGTAATATCTGTTAATGTTGCAAATCCTGTTGCCAGGGGTTGATCGGAAGCGATTTGAACTTGAAAACCGCCTACGGCATTAGTGGAAACTTTTAAGCGGTAAGCACAATCTTCAACACTTACTAAACTCAAGGTACCCATGTGGCATTCATGTTGTTCTTCGTTTACCAAGGGGTCGGTAGAGCTTACGATGGCAAATTCGAGTGTTGGTTGAACGGAAGCGTCAACTAAAACGTCGTTGCCACCATTTACATAGTACTCGACTGCGCCGTAATCAGGACTGGCATTGTCGGTAATGACAGCCACTGAGAAATTGGCAACATAAGTTACGCCTCCATCTTGAACAGGTACGCGAACACAGACATTGCCAGTTGCGCCAGAAGCTACCGTGTTGACAATAATGATTTGAGCCTGAGTTGCGGTCATTGTTCCGTAAGTAGCACCGGCATCAAATGTTGAAGCCGCGGGGCACTGACCCAAGTTTGTAGATGAGCCGTGTTGCGGAATACTTCCTGTGGTTGTTGTATCACTCCAGGTAACTGTAACACTTATTACAGTGCCGGTAGCGTAAGGAGCTTCAGACGTCCACGAAACGGTTGTTGTGGCAAAGCCGTCTGCGCCTATTTGCGCTGCGTCAATGACACCGCTGTTGTTAGGCGTCAGCGTAACTCCATCAGCGTGTGCAGGCAACATCGCCACGCACATTGCGAAGAGCGCAACAAACGAAGACACTTTTAAATAATATTTATTCATATTTTTTGATTTACTTTTTTGAACTTTATTGTTCGATGCATCGAAGCTTATGCAAGCCATGAGCAAATGCATGTTAATTATATATCCGTGTTTTTCCCCCTCATGGTGAAAAACACACCGATATACGCTTCGAATTACAAATTAGATACTTGTTCCCAGTATTTTTATAATACTTTGATACTTCGACCTTTCAAGGAACCATGATTATCCAGTCCTGTCATCCGGATAAACATTGACCCTTGAGATTTGGATTTCCACAAATACATGCCGTATATACACAAGCCAAATCTTATTTGTACGCATTGTACACCAAATGTGAACAACTGTTAAAAGTTGGGTGTTAATAAGTAGCTAACCGTTTGTTGATAGTTGCCGGCCGTAACGCTGTAATCAACGCTGGCTTTGTAGATCATGCCGATTCTATCGGCATCGGCTGTGGTAGTGCTTTTTTGGATATCGCGGTAAGCCGTAGTTACAGGGAAATCAGAGCCTGTGCTTGTGGCTGTTGTGCCGTAAACCCTGGCGCCGTACTCGTTACTGCCAGCGGTTACCTGGTTATCGGCAACGTCGTTAATGCGGTGGGTTGGATCGGATTCGAGATATCCATCCGCGATTATTTGCAATGTATAACCATTGGCTGCATTGGTGCTTACCTCGGCATGAACGATTCCGGCGGAGCCTAAAGTATCCAGAATACCAAGAGCTAAAATGTGGCCCTCTGTGCGGTAAACAAAATCATTGCCTCCGGCGGGGATGGCGCCGATGGCGCCGGTCATCCCCTCCCATTTATCTACGGTGAGAACCAGGCCGGTTACATTGGTAACTTCTCCAACAACAAAGTTTTCCGCCAGCCCCTGGTTTTCCACGACGCCGATTCTGGTGCCGGTTACAAAGTAGGTGGTGTTCGCAACCGTTACGGTTTTGCCGGCGATCGATAGGGCTGTGTAGGCTGTTGCCGTATCATTTTCTTGCGCTCCCAAAATAAACTCGAGCGTGGGAGTTTCTGTGGTTTCATCGTCCGTTTGCCGATAACCGGCATGCAAGATGTAGTTGGTGCTGGTGGTAAAGCCCGTCCCCTGCTCGCCCAAAGTATCGCTCATCGAATAATTGGTGGAGGTACTGAAATCCGTTCCGCCGCTATTGATGGAATCAAAGTTGATCTGAAAATTTGTGCTGGTCATTGCGGCGCTGACGCCGTTGGTTATGGAAAATACAACCAGTAAAAAAACTCCAAGATAAGCTCGAAACATAACTGGGTACATTATAACATACAATGCGTTGTAGCTGACAGCTGATGGCGGATGGCGGATGGCTACCTAAAATGATTATTCACGCGAGGACGCGGATGTGAAAAATATGCCCAATAAAAAAACAGGGGTTATTTCCCTGTTTTGCGAATGTTGCGGGTTGGGGGTTTTCTGGTTTGGGCGCGGAGCAAGAACTGATCGGGGTCATCGGCAATGTCAAAAAAGGTATCGCAGGCGCCCTTTAGCTCGGAGCTGGAGGACTTGGCGAAAGCCACAACCTCCACAATCACTCCACGGGCTTGGAGATATTCCACACAAGGCACAAAGTCGCCATCCCCTGTCATCAAAATCAGTACATCAACTTTTTCGGCCAGTTTTACCGCATCAATTGTCATGCCAACATCCCAATCGGCTTTTTTCATACCGCTTGAAAACTCGAGCACGTCTTTAACACGGAGTTCGATACCGCCCTCAACGAGAGCTTCAAAAAATCCCATCTCATCGCCGGTTTTGGATTTGGCCACGTAAGCGATGGCACGGATAAGCTGGCGGTCTTGAACGGAGGCGCGGACCACGACTGGAAAATTGAGTTTGGCATCATAAATATGTTTGGCCGAGTGGTACATGTTTTGCGCGTCGATGAGCACGGCAACGCGTTGTGAGGGGCGTTTGATCATAAATTTATTTAAATAATAATTAACAAAGAATAAATAACAAAGCGAGCGGCATTCATTAAAATAATAAATTATAAATAACAAAGCGAGTGGAGGGATTTATCTTTATTATTTGTTATTTATATATAGATGATACCTGCGTTTCGGCCAGTCTGCAATCATCAAAGTTATGTGAGTTTGAACTAAAACCGACCTTATGGCCGGTTTTGCTTGTTTTTTGGTTTATCAGATTTTGAGTTTGCTCATTAAATCGTCATAGGCTTTGGCATCTTCGCGCTTCAGATATTTCATGAGGCGGCGGCGTTCGCTGACTTTTTTAATGAGACCGCGGCGCGAGGAAAAATCTTTCTTGTGCGAGCGGAGGTGGCCGGTCAACTCTTTGACCTCTTCGGTGAGAATGGCGATTTGAACTTGCGGGGAACCCGTGTCTGTCGCATGTGTCTTAAATTTATTAATGACGTTCTGCTTTCGCTTTGGATCCAACATAGATCGTTGGCGACTGTGGCGTGTGGGCGATCGATAACAATCGAACAAACGGCAAAGTGGCCAGATTCGCGCGTTTTTGAGCCGGTGCCCAAAAAGCGTAGTGATTTATAAGTAGCCCAAGAGTAACAAATGCAGGGTTTTATGTCAATTGTCTGAACCGGATTCACTCATTGTCTGAACCTTGATTCACACGATTATTTTGATTAACTTGATTATTATCTATATTATCTGAACCTTGATTTAACATGATTCCGAGCCAAATTTTACTTGATTATTATCCATATCTATAAAAGATTCTGTGTGATGGGTCGTATAAAATTGATAATCATGTTAATCCGTTAATCAAGCGAACCCCACTACGTTCTACGAACTTCGAGGGGCGCCGTCAAGGTTCAAGACAAAAAAACCCGATTTATTCGGGTTTAGAAGTAGGTTTGGTGAAAGTCACCAAAGCTCGAGATTGTTGGTTGGAACCGTGTCTTTTGCTTGGTTGCTCGGTTTGGTGCTTTGCCAAGCCAGAGCGTTTTCGGCCAAAGCGTGAACCACAACCAGGCAAGCCACCAGAAAAAAGCACCGTATCATATATGAATAGTCCGCAGATTGCCGGGCGCTTTTCGGAGCGGGAGATATGAGGGCGTACAAGATACTGCCAAGCATAAGGAATGCGCCCGCGACAGCCAGGATGATGGCCGCTTCGACCGCCATCTTACTCATAACATAGCCAAAGAAAGCAATGAGATAAACAGCTGTTCCGGAAAAGAAAGCAACACGGCACCCCATTTATCGACCTCCTGCTTTTTGAGACGTACGGACGATCGGCGAACAAGCGGGCGTTTCTGGAAAGTGCAAAGTGGTATGATTCGGATTTGGCGTTGTGTAATTTTCAAATCCGTTATTTCCCTCCTCCTCTTATCAAAGTCACATTAAACTACTCCGCTTTTGCGAAAGTGTCAATCGGGGTGCATTGCCACATTTTCGATCGGAGTCGGTACCCAGGATCATGTACCCGGGACTCGGAATGTTGTGCGTCGTATAATGTTCATCTATAATGATGAGTATTATGAAACTATCAGGGCATCTTAGAAACTTTTTGACATATATGGAGATCGAGAAAGGCCGATCTTCTATGACGATTGCGAATTACGATTTTTATCTTTCGCGTTTTATCGAATGGGCGAGCGATCCGAATCCGGAGGATGTGACGGATAGCATGGTAACCAATTTCAGATTGTGGTTGAACAGATTAGAGGATAAAACGCGCGGAACGTTAAAGAAGAATACGCAAAATTATCATTTGATCGCTCTTCGATCGTTTCTAAAATATTTGGCAAAGAAAAATATTAAGACGTTGGCGCCGGAGAAGATTGAACTGGCCCATCAGGGGTCGCGGGAGCCGGTGTTTTTGGAAGCTGAAGATATTGAGAGGCTGCTTGAGGCGCCAACCAAGAGCGGAGATGCGGATATTTTGCAGGCGAGAGATAAAGCGATACTGGAGTTGTTTTTTTCAACCGGGATGCGTGTAAGTGAGCTTGCGAATTTAAAGCGAGATCAGATCAACTTGAATCGTGATGAGTTTACGGTGCGAGGGAAGGGTGATAAGACACGCGTTGTTTTTGTTTCCAATCAAGCCAGGCATTGGTTGAAGAAGTATTTAGAAATGAGGGAGGATGAATCAGAGTTTATGTTTATCAGGCATGATAGAGCCGCCGCTAATGCATCCGGTAGCAAAGAAGCAAGCGCCATCACTCCCCGATCGATAGAGAGGCTTGTTAAAAGATACGCGCTTATGGCCGGGATCCCCAAAGATATTTCACCGCATAGTTTGCGGCATAGCTTTGCGACGGATTTGCTCATGAATGGCGCCGACCTCCGCAGTGTGCAGGCTATGCTGGGTCATGCTTCGATAACGACGACACAAGTTTATACGCATGTGACCAATAAACAGCTCCGGGATGTGCATCAAGCTTTTCATGGAACGAGGCGGGAGACGCCGGATAATAAATAACAAATAATAAAGCGAGCGGAGGGATTTTGTAGGGGCGTATCCTTGTGATCGCCCGCGCTGACACTGAAAGCGGAACTTGAGTTCCATGCTAAAAAACTGAATTAAAAAACCCGCCGAGTGAATTGGCGGGTTTGTTGTGTTGATATATAAAAACACCGCCGAAAAACGGGGTGTTTTTTGTCGTATGATGAATAACGCAGCACACCTAACGAAGAGTTGTGGCGTGCCACGTGAATCGCGACCAGTTTATATTAAAACAAAAATCGCCTTGTTACTAAGGCGATTTTTACGTGGCGTGCCCTGTTGGATTCGAACCAACGACCTACAGCTTAGAAGGCTGTTGCTCTATCCGGCTGAGCTAAGGGCACAGAAAACAAAATCTCCAAATATGACCAAGACACAAATGGCACCAAACACTGCCGGTTCGGGAAATATAACTTAATTCGCGCAACAAATCAAGATTGGATGATGGTTTGGGTTGACATTTCCCGCTTTGTCTGCTTATTATGTTACATCCGGAGGCAAAAAAGATGGCAGAAACCACTCCTTCAACCGTTCCTCCGCCCAGGCGGGGAACATTCAAGCGCAAGCGCAGACAAAACGGATTGGCGCAAGCTCCCAGAAAGTGTTGTTTTTGCGGAGAACGCAGGGATGTACACTATTGGAAATCGCCAACCGAACCGGTTTGTATTATTTGTTACCAAAAACGTATCAATGTAGAACCTTGTTCAAAATGCGGCGACATACGGACAGTACGCCAACGCGATGAATACGGCGGCGCCATTTGCCACAAGTGCTACCAACAAATCAGGCCGGATGAGGTTTGTGCGGTGTGCAAAACGCCCGGTAAGATAGTAAAGCGTTTTCTAAACGGCAAGGGCGAGTGCAATCGCTGCTATCAGCGCAAAAGGCGCCGCATGCAGAAAGCCGCACCCAAGCCCTCTTAAAAAGATCTCCTCTCCCCTCTCTTTACAAAAGAGAGGATTTTTTATTACAGCTAAACCGATATGCCGATCACAATCAAAAACAAAAAAGAGCACGCTGTCGTACTCCGAGGAGGTGGTTGTGCCTTTCGTGGCGCGGGTCAATATGCTGCTAGCCCGAGTTCTTCTTCGCCGAACTCATGGATCATGCTTTGCACAAAGGCATCACAGAAAATATCGACCGAATCAAATTTGACAAAGTGCGCGCCCATCAGCCTTAGGTCGTTTTGGATTTCGCCCACACGTTTGGCATGTTTTTCCACGGCAACGCCGTGAATTTCTTGAATGGTGCTCTGAACCGGATCCAGGCTTTCCAGCAATTCCCGGCGAGCTTGATTGTAGTCGGTGGCGGCTTTGAACAAATCCCATAGCTTGGGTTGAATCTTCCGCCAATCCTGGCATCTGACACAATCACGAATCGTCATCACAGTGTCCCGGATATCATGCATAGACGCGCTCATCGCAACCTCCTTTGCCAGAGAGATTAAAGCTCGTTTTTTGGATTTTGTCAACAGAAACATGGCTTTCAACCCGCGCCAGACGCGAAGCGTGCATTCCACGAAAGAAAAAACGCAGATTGATTCTGCGTTTTTAAGTTGAGTGGAACGAATTAGACAGCGAGGCGTTTTTCGGATTCCTCCAAAAAATACTCCGCGGTTTTGGGATTGTTGGCAATGGACATAAGGCCAAGCCGGCGTTGGCCATGGGGCAGTGCCAATCCCGAGAGCATATAAGGAGCGATACCGTTTTCGCGCCCTGCTTTGTACAAAAGATAACCCAAAGCATCGGCGGTTTGCGCAAAATTAACTATCCCGGGTCGGGGCTCGATGATCTTGCAAGCAATAGCCCAGGGGGAAAACTCCAAACGAGCGGCCAGTGCGTAAGCATAGGTGCCGGCCGTGACTCGGGCGTTGGCCTCGGTAAGCCACATCTTGCCCAGATCTTGGCTGTAAACCGCGTCAAAACCAATGATGCCGTTATACCCCAGGGAGATAGCATGCTTCAACAGCGGTTGCGTCATCCCCTTAAGTCGCGAAACCAGACTTTTCTCGAGAACCTCATCGTCAGAGGCGATGATATTGCCTTTATGAACAAAGCCCTTTTGCAGTTGGCGGCTCGTGCCGATGTAAATCGCTTCGCCGCCCAGAACCAGCCATTGATTGCTGATGGGAATGTGCGGATCGATCCAAGCCTCAACGATGAGCTCGTGGCCGGTATGCGCCTTACAAAATTCGTCGTGTCCGTTTTTGAACCAATCGCAGAAACCATCCCCGCTGGCCAAGTCCGTGCGCTTGACCACAACCCGTTTCATATCAATGCGGTTGGCGCGGTTGACCACACGCCAAACAGCGGACTCGACCTGCTCAATACTCCAGCCGCCTCGCAAGCAGATGTGCGGTGGAAAAAGATCCTCCTCACCAAGCTCGGCGGCAACATTGCGAATGTAGGCTTTATCGGCCATCTTCTCGGCGACACGCGGATCGCACGAAAGCGTATCCGACCAATCAATCTCCAGCCGGCGAACAAGTTCTTCTTCGAGAGCCGTGGTACGGAAGAAATGCGGACGGGCGCCGGCTTTTACCCTGGCGGCAAGGTTCGCGTAAGCGCCCTCAGCGGATTTCAACCCCTGAAAAATGCAGGGGTGAGAAATCTCAACAATCTCCCGCGGAGCAAGGCCAACTTCATGCAGCCAAGGCAAGACACTCTTGTCGGCATTGGCGCCAACATAAACCGTATCATCAAAAAAATAGGAGCGCTCGACATAAATACGAGCCGGGCCAAGGTCTGTTGCGGATTTCATGTTTGCGCCAAGAGTCAAATGATCGAAACCGTTGATCTGATGAAGGCATAGTGCGTTGATTTGCTTCGGGAACATGCGCCCTCCTTTGATTGCCCAAGGAACGAAAAACCACCTCGGCGAGGTGGCTCATGCAAACGCAATGAAACTTCAACCTCGCCCCAACGTAGGAGTAAAGAAGAAGAAAACAAATGCGTTTTTGAGCATGGGATTATAGTACTGACTTCAATAAATTTCGTCAATACCATAATAAACTTACAAAAATTTCCAAGAAACAAGAAACAAACAAATATCAAACCTAAATCACTGACCACTGTTCACTTTTCCAGCTATCTACAGTACGAAGGTGACAAAAACCGAGGTATAAAAAACCCGCTTTACAGCAGGGAGTTTTTTGGGAGTTTGGCCGGATGTGGCCGGGGGTGCTAGAGGGAGAGGGTGAGGAACGGGAATTCGCGAGGCTTGGGCTTGTCGAGGTAGACCTCGATGTGATCGGTTGCCGTGGGGCGATAGCCAACGAACACTCCGTCGTTCGTGACGGTGCCGATCACCATGATGTCGGTGCGGACCATCTTGTCCCAGCTCAAGATTTGTTCGCCGGCGACGTTGTTGATGGTGGCGATCTTGCAGGCGTTGCCAACCAGGTTGGCAAAGAAGGTGATTTCACCGTTCACGATCTTGACTCGTGAGAGTGAGATCATGGCCGGCTCCACGTTGCCCGCGATCGGTTCCCACGTGTCGATGTTCACGAATGCGAGAGGATTCTTCTCGACGATGTTCATGTCGAGCGCCACGATGCTCGCGCCTTGGAAACGCTCGTCCAATCGGATGCCGTAGTAGCGGCGGTTCACGAAGTCGTAGCGGAGCGAGGTTGTGCCTTTGCCCGTGTCGGGGGTGAGGTCCAGAACCCGCTTGTCGGCGAGGACAACGAATTGACGCGTTGTTTTGCTGCCGTAGCCCACACCGTAGAACTCGACGGCCTTGTTGCCGTACTTGTCCTTGAGGTTGTGGAGCTGATCCAGTACGGGCAGCCACGTGATGGCGTCGACCTTCTCTTGGCTGTAGACCTCGAAGTTCTGAATACCTTCGATGCCGGCCCATGCAATGAGCGCCGGGAGGTTGGGCGAGGCGATGAGAGTCTTGCCTTTGGTGGCCGCGTCGAGCGTGCCCGAGATGAACGGAACGTGCACATTGCCTGTGGAGGCGTCGTAGAAGATTCCGGCTATGCGATCGACCGTGAGCCCGTGCCGGACGATTTCGGAAGCGAGCTTGCCCACCGGAACGGTGAACGCACTTGCCTTGATCATGTTGTCATTCCGGCCCACGGTTTTGGTAGCAGTTTTCGTCATGGTAACCGATTCCCCTCTTTCAGGAAGGTGCGATTTCCCAATGCCTGATGGCATCGGAGGCTCGAGTCTATCAGAAGTGATAAAAAATATCAATGCGCGTGCTGTGGATGGTGAAGGTTCGACTTTATATTCCATCGCTTGACGTTGCCTAGATATCTGCTAATCTAATGATATATGAACGAATTAACTGTTTTTTTCTCAGTAATTATGACCCCGCTGATTATATTTGTGTTAATCGTTATTCTTGCTTCCATAAAGCAGGTTAACCAGTACCAACGCGGCATTAAAATGCGTTTTGGTAAATTCGTGGGCGTTGTAGAGCCGGGATGGAGAATCATTCTCCCGGTAATCGAATCCATGATCAAAATGGATATCCGTGTAAAAGCCACCGACGTTCCTTACCAAGAAACGATTACAAGAGATAATATCTCTTGTAAAATCAACGCCGTAATTTATTACCGCGTCGCCGACCCGGCCAGGGCTTTTTTGGAGGTTGAGTTGGTAATGCACGCAGTCAGCCAATTGGCACAAACCACAATGCGCAATGTTTGCGGAGAGTTGACCTTGGATGAGTTGCTCTCGAGCCGCGAGGAAACCGCGCTCCGAATTAAAAATATCATTGCCCAACATACCGCCGCTTGGGGCGTCGAGGTTGGCAGTGTGGAGCTAAAAGATATCAGCTTGCCGGATGATATGGTGCGCACCATTGCCAAGCAGGCGGAGGCGGAACGCGAGAAACGCGCGGTAATCATCAAATCCGAAGGTGAGTTGGCGGCCGCAACCAATCTGAAGAATGCGGCAGAAATTTTAGCGGCAAGTCCGGGTGCATTGCACTTGCGCACACTTTCGACATTGAATGATCTGTCTTCCGATCAATCAAACACGGTCATATTCGCGGTGCCGTTAGAGATTTTGAGAGCTTTTGATAGGATGGGTCAGAAGTAACCGTACAACCAATGCACGATGCATCATGAATGATGCAAAAAAACGGCCGGAAAGGGTCGTTTTTCTTTTTGTTAGCGGATGTTGTATTGTTTGTTTATTATGACAATAACAGTAAAAATTATTCCCAATGCAAAAACATCGGAGGTTGTGGGATATGAGGGCAAGATTTTGAAGATTAGGATCGCGGCGCCGGCGATTGAGGGACGGGCGAATAAAGAGCTGATAAAAATAATGGCAGAGCTTTGTGATTGTGCGCCGAGTGAGATTGAGATCTTAAAGGGTCATACATCTAAAACGAAAGTGCTTGATGTGCCGACGATGACGGAGCTGTAAAAACTGCAAAGTGTAAACTGCAAAGAGTTGCCTGAGAAATTAAAGCACTCTTTGAAGTTTGCAGTTTACCCTTTATAATGTACGCATATGAACGAAAAAACGTTTGCGCCAAAGCCCGAGGAGGTTGCTCCAACTTTAAAATCACCGGACGAGGTGAATTTACCTTATGCGGAGACTTTGAGAGGCGGGGCCATGCCGGATGATGGCAAAAATGTATCAACTTTGATCAATAAACAAGAAGCATTTTCACAAACGGGCACGCTTAGATCCGCAGAGGAGTATGAAACACCGGTGGAATCCGAGATCAATGAAAAAAATCCGGATAGTATATCCGCCATGGGAACCGCGCCAATTTCGTCTGAAGTAATTTCCGAAGAATCCTATCCATTTGAAGAGGTTGTTAACCCTTTAAAAAAGAAGCCCGAAGGATTTTCGTTGCATGATGTTCCGGAATGGGAGTTTAAAGCAAGGGGAACGGTTCCGGCTTCCGAGATTTCCCAAGCACCCAATAGTCCAAAAGCGATGGAAGATGTGGGGAACGAAACACTTCGAGCCGCATAACCCCTCGATTTATTGAGACTATATTAAAAGATTCTCGCCCTTTGATTGAACAGAGGTCGAGGATTTTATTTATCTCTAACCGGTAGAGAGCCGGAAAGATCGTACTCGTGGCTATGTTTCTCAGGAACCGGATCCTCACCCCCCTCGCTCCAAGGATTACATCTCATTATGCGCCAGATTGTCATTGGGATACCGCGGATGATGCCGAAGCGAGAAATTGATCCATAACCATACTCCGAGCAAGTTGGATGATATTTGCATACCGGGTATGGAAGCAGATGCGACATGGGGCCATGATCGAGCGAGAGAGTTTTTTGATAAATAACAATCATGCCCCTTGCTATGCGACGAGGGATCCAGATTATCCAATTCAACAAACCTTTTGGGGGCATTTCTTTCATATTGTCTTGAACCTTGATTAACCCTGATTACTTAAGGAGCTTAATTTATTGTTGTGTATTCGCTTAAACTCCAGGCTTTTAGCTCCGAAGTTTATCAGCAGTCCAATTGCGACATTATATGTTTCCAAATAATTCATCGCTTGGGCAAAATGGGCATCTTCCAGTTTTGATAATGCTTTGATTTCTACCATGATTGAATCTTCTACAAAAAAAGTCTACTCTGCGCGTTCCTATTTTATGGCCATCGTAGGTGATTAACATTTCTTTTTCTCTCTCAAATCCCAAGCCTCTTTTTTCCATTTCTATTGCTAAAGCTCGTTGATAAATGACTTCTTGAAAACCATTTCTAAGTTTGGTATGGACTCTCATTGCAGAGCCGACTATTGCATGTGTGATTTCGCGGTAATCTGACATATATAAATAATCCCATCACAAAGTAATTATGGCAAATCATGTTTAATCAGGCTTAATCAAGGTTCAAGTGTGGTGGATAATCGAGCGAATCAAAGTTCAAGTTTTCCGTGGCTTAACAAACCGCGCACCATGAGCGAGTTTGCCTTTGCTGAGTTCTTTTTTGGCGCGGGGCGAGAGTTTGAGGGGGCGCTTCATTGTGTATTCGATTTTGGTGACCATGTGCGCCACATCATCGCGCATTGCGATGTAGGGGGCGGTTAGGGTTTCACGTTTTAGAATGAAGATGAATTGATGGCCGTTTGGGAATTGTTTGATGAGTTCTTTTACAGCGGAGCGGAAACGGCGTTTGGCGCGGTTGCGATCTACGGCTTTTTTAAAAACTTTGGTAGAGATGATGAAGCCGATTTTGGCAGGGACTTCCGCGGGCTTGGGATACTCTTTAGATGGGTGAACGGCGCGAACGCGGAGTGTTGAGTAGACACCGTAAATCGAGCGACCCTTGGTTGCCATGGTTGCGAAGTCTTTGGTTTTCTTTAAACGATTATCTTTGTCTAACATAAACTCAGTATAAAGTATAAAGTATAAAGTATAAAGAGTTTCTAAGACTATTTAAAAAACGAAGTTTTTTAAGCTCCGTTTCTAATAACTCTTTGTAGTTTACACTTTAGAGTTTGCAGTTTTTATGCTTGTGCTGTTACGGAAACTCGTTTGCGGCCTTTGGCGCGGCGAGTAGCCAAAACTTTGCGTCCATTCTTTGTAGCCATACGCGAGCGAAAACCATGCTTCTTCGAGCGTTTGCGGGCGTTTGGTTGATATGTTCTTTTGGTAGCCATACATCAATAAGCTAAAAGTCCATCAAGTCTATAAAGTCCTTCAAGCCGGTCTTTCAAGCTTGACGGACTTAAAGCTTGACGGACTTGATGGACTTTTGTGTTATGAGGCTTAAAATATCAGATATTCATTATTTTGGCAAGAGATGGCTAATAATCGCGATAAAGTGATTGACAATGAGTGGGTTTTCAGCTAGGTTGTGGGCAGTTCGTTAAACGCGAAAGATGGAGGAGATAAAATGTCCAACAAACAAGAAGATTGCCGCGTTTTTGTAGCTCCGCTTGTGCCTTTAGTCCCGCAACTCCCTTGGGGGCTTTTCCTGGAGTTGTTGGCCGAGGTGGTCAATGCGGTGCGGGAGGATGGGGCGGCACAAATCCTGCAACGGATCAGCACTGATCCGGACGGTGTTGACAGTAAGAGACAGATTTTTCTCGCTTACTCCAAATTCTTCGGCGTGTTTTGTTTTAACAAAAACTTATGTGTCACAGACGTATCGAGCGTGGATGATACATACTTTGTAATTACAATCCGGCTTGGAACAAGCCAAAGCCTGCCACAAAAAGCCTAAAACCCTTGTTGACTCAGTTACAAAAGACGCGGGATGCGCGTCTTTTTTTTATTGATGGGGGGTAGTTAATTTAGCGAACTTCAAAGGTCACGCTTACATATGAAGTCACCTTTCGGGAACCGGGTTCAATGACAGGTTCGGGCATCACTGACTCGGCTTTCATCATGTCCATGGCGTAGTAAGGCTCGGGGGTGGGATAATAGCCGGCACCCGATTCGGAGAAGGAGACAACGCGCACAAGGGTAAGGTTAAGTTCGTCGGCCAATTCCTTGGCTTTCATTTCCGCATCTTTTATGGCTTTAAGCCGAGCTTCTTGCTCATATTTGGTAGGATCATCGATGGTAAAATTCAGACCGCCAACTTGATTAGCTCCAAGTTTACCGGCTTCGGCGAGGATTTTTGGCGTGTTGGCCTCATCGCGAACTTGGATTTGGATGTTTTGGGAAATTTCATAGCCCAATTCTTTTCTTTCGCCGTCCGTCCAATCGTAGCGAGGATTGACGCTAAAATTTAAAGTCTGGATATCGGCATCTTCGATTCCCAAACTTTTAACCATGGCAATGATGCTGTTCATTTTGTTGGTATTCTCGGCTTGAATGGCTTCCACGGTATCGCCTTCGGTAATGATGCCCAGGGTAACCGTGGTGAGATCAGGCTTGGCATCAACATCGCCCTGGCCGTTGATGGTAATGGTATCACGCACATCGCGGCCAATGTAATTATATTCTTGAAGTGTGTTACGGGTTAAAACTCCGAGGTACACAACGAGGACAAAGCCCACGATTGCACCTACTATATACATTAAATTTTTCATAAAAAACTGCTTCTAGCTGCTAGCCTCTAGCTTAGAGCTAAATAATTAAAGATAAATATTAAGGATTAGAGTTAAAGGAATATTGATTTGTATTTTAGCACTTTAGGCGGTTTTGTCGTAGTGCTTAGTCGTAGTCGTAGATGTTTGTACCCTGATTCTTGGGGGTTTTATAAAGTACGTCCGAAGGTATAAACAAGGTATTCCCGTTTCTCCACATGAAGAGTCCAGTTATCTACACGTAAGAATCGCTTGTGCATATAATCGTTCTGATTGTGGGGAACTGTTTCGAATGTTAGCGGATCACCAGAAGCGCTTTTTGAGGCACGTATTAATAATCAAGTTATTTTTTCAAAAATCGAAGGTCGATGTTCAAAGTTCGTTGTTCTGAGTCGATGTGTTCACAAAGGTTTTGTTAAGGTATACTATGCAATTATCAACCGTCTATCCACATGTTTGACAGGGTGTTGCGGGGCTGTTGATATTTAGATAATTATTACCCCTAATCTATTGCGATCCGAGTCCCGGCTCGGCGAACCTTCCTATGAATCCCAACGAAATTTGGCAAGCTACACTTGGAGAACTGGAGCTCACACTCTCCAAGGCCAACTTCACAACCTGGTTTAAAAATACTTTTATTTCCCAAATGGAGGAAAACAAAGTGATTATTGCAGTACCAAACACTTTTACCAAAGCTTGGCTCGAAAAAAAGTACCACGACGCAATAGTGCGGGCACTGCGCAATGCAACAAATAACACCATTCGCGAGGTTATGTACCGTGTAGAGGTACGCAACACAACCATTGTCCCGGGGCTCACAACCGCGGCCGATATGGAGAGCAGTTATGCGGTAGAGGTTGCGGAGGCGCAAAGAATGCAGCCACCGACCCATGTGGAGGAACATCCGGATAGCACGAACGGAGTCGGTTTGAATCCGAAATATCATTTTAATAACTTTGTAGTAGGCAAAACCAACGAAATGGCTCATGCCTCGGCTCAGGCGGTGGCCGCCAGCCCGGGCACAACTTATAATCCCCTGTTTATCTTTGGCGGAGCCGGGTTGGGCAAGACCCATCTTTTGCAGGCAATCGGGCATCATATTGCCGAAAATAATCCCAATGCCAAAGTACACTATGTAACCTGTGAAAGATTTACCAATGATTTTATACAATCGGTTAGGGGCGGGCGGGCTAAAGAATTTAAAGATTTATATCGCAATTTGGATGTTTTATTGGTGGATGATATCCAATTTATCGCGGGCAAAGAGGGTACACAGGAGGAGTTTTTTCATACATTCAATTCCCTGCACCAGCTGAACAAACAAATAGTTATCGCTTCGGATAGGCAAGCGAAAGATATCCAAGGGCTCGAGTCGCGTTTGTTGTCTCGTGTTGAGTGGGGCATGACGGCTGATATCTCCAGCCCGGATTTTGAGACCCGCGTGGCGATTTTAGACAAAAAGTGCACGGAAAAGAATTATCACCTGACAACCGAGGTATTGCGCTATATTGCGGGAACCGTTCAATTAAACGTAAGGGAGCTGGAGGGGGCGCTCAATAAAGTGATTGCCTACCACCAATTTAAAAATATCGAGCCCAATATGGCGTCAGTGCAAAGCTTATTGCAGAGCTTTGTGCCGTCGGTACCAAAACGAACAATTACACCCAGGCGATTACTGGAGATTGTAACCGCTTATTATGATATAAAAATGGAAGATCTAATGGGAAAGAGCCGAGAGCAAAGGTTTGCGTTTCCCAGGCAGGTGGCCATGTTTTTGTTACGCGAAGAGGCCAAGTGTTCGTTTCCGGCAATCGGTAAAAACATTGGCGGGCGCGACCACACCACAGCCATGCATGCGTGCAATAAGATTAACGGCTTGGTAAAATCCGATGAGCAACTAAAGAGAGATATAAGTTTAATGCGCGAGAAGATATACATGGGTGGAACCTCGGGATAAGTGAGTTATAACCCTGTGAGAAACAGGGTGGATAATTGTTTTAAGCTTAAAACCTTCCCCAAACCTTGTTTGGTTGTGCACCGGATAATCCCATGATCATGCACACGGCTGTGGAGGAAGTATGAGCTAAGCCAAGCGACGAAACCGAGTTATCCTATACAATCCACAAGCTTATTACTATTACTACTGTTTCTATAAATTTATTAAACTTTAATAATAACATTGAACAAAAGGTATGAAGTTCTCGTGTACGCAAGAAAATCTACTACAAGGTCTTTCTATGGTAAGCCACATTACAGGAAAGAATATCAACCTACCGGTATTGGGAAACGTTTTAATAAAAGCGGAGAAAACCGGTATTCAATTACATACAACCAATTTGGAGATTTCGGTCAGTTGTTCGATTCGCGGTAAGGTTGATGAGGATGGCGAGTATAGCGTGCCGGCCAAGGTGTTTATGGATTTTGTAAACTTGTTGCCAAGCGGTAAGGTTGAATTTGTTTTAAAGGACGAGGGTTTGGAGGTTTGTTCCAGCGATCAAGAAACGATAATGCGGGGTATGCCAGCCAGTGAGTTTCCACTTTTGCCCAAATTGCAAAAAAACCATACATTTACTTTAAAAGCGGCGGATGCCAAAAAGGCCATTGGGCGCGTTGTTTTTTCCGTTTCACTATCCGAATCCAGGCCCGAGCTCTCGGGTGTTGCTTGTTTTTTCAATAATCAGGGGCAGGAGGGTAAGGTTGCCTTGGTTGCCACGGATTCATATCGTTTAGCCGAACAGTTAATAGGAAGCGGCGACTCGAGTAAACAAACAACGATTTTGGTACCGGCTCGCGCAATGAGTGAGATTCAGAGAATCATCTCATCTTATAAAGATGATATTGAACCACCCGAGGAAGTGGGATGGAGCGTTTCAGATAATCAATTGGTGGTGAGTTATGGCGCGGTTGAGTTGACGACAAGGTTGATAGAGGCAACGTTTCCGGATTATCAGAATATAATCCCTACAGAATTTAAGACGCATGTTGTGCTTTCGAGGAGTGAATTGCAAAAGGCGGTGAAGACTGCAAGCTTGTTTAGCCGAAAAGAGATTAACGATGTTCATATTGCGATTGATCCGGAAAACGGTATTTGTTCGATAGAATCTTCGGATGAGGGCACTGGTAAAACAAAATCCCAACTTCGAGGTGAAATTACGGGCGAAGCCAACTCCGTGGTTTTGAATTATAAATATCTTACCGATGGATTGAACGCGTTTGATACGGATAAGATCAAGCTAGCCATCATTGGAGCCATGTCGCCAATGTTGATTTTGCCGGAAAAAGCCGAAGATGCGGATTATAGGTATCTTGTTATGCCTATTCGGCAATAGTATCGATTAATTAACAAATAATAAATAAAAATTAATAAATAAGGGGTCGAGCTTGGCTCGATTCTTTTAATTTTTGATATACGGAATCGTGAATATAGAAAAATAATCATGTTAATCGATTAATCTTGTGAATCAAGGTTCAAGACAAAAAAACCGCACGGGGTATGCGGATTTAAGTAATTACTTTTTTAATGAAAGACCTTCTAAGATGAGGGTTGTGGGGGCGTTATTGGAGATAACCGTGTAAGCTATCACATGAAAGGAGTTCTTTGCGTTTTGACCTATTTGTTCTACGGATATTTTGATTTTGATGGTTACATCTCTACCGAGGATACCTTGTCGAATAAGGTGCATCATGTGGTTAAGATCAAAATACAGACCGGCTTCGTGCACATCAAATTCGTGCAGGGTGTCTTTTATTTTTTGGCACTTCTCCTCATCGTCGAAGATTTCTTCCAGGGGTTTGTCCAAATCTGCAAAACGCGCCTTGATCTTCATGGTTTCTCCTTTGTGCAATTGTCAGATATAGATAATCAGAAGTTTGCGATTATGTCAATGGTAGAGATTTAAAACCACCGAACTACTCGGTGATTTATTGGTTATTGGAATTTGGTTATTGGTGATTTATTGATGATTGGTCTTCGACTCTGAGGGATGAGCCCTCAGGCTCAGACTCGAAGAGATCTTGATGATTGGTTATTTCCAGTTGTTATGGGTCGATTGTCAGTTTTACCTCATCGCCTTGTATCGAAGAACCGTCTTTGCGGATGGCTATGGGGATTAGTGTTACTTTGCCGATTTCTGGCATACTGACCCAGTTGATTTGATTGTTGTAGCTATCGGGCGATAGGATGGAGCCGATCAGTTTGGTGGATCCTTTTTGTTCGTATTTCAGATCGATTCTTTGTATGTCGCCGATTTCGTTTACTTGGATGAAAACCGGTATGGGGAAACTGACCCCGCTGATGCGTGTTCCTTCCGCGGGTGCGGTAATGGAGATGTCGATGGGTGCCAAATCCGCGTTTAGGTTGATGATGACGCGCGCTTCGTTGCTGTTGCCTACATCATCGGTAATCGTAACCACCACCTCGTGGTAACCGCGAGGTATGTTGTTGGGTATGTGCGCGTTGATTGTTCCGCTTCCGGTTGTTTGGCCGATTATGGTGTTTTCGATTTTGGCTTCGATGCGTGCTATGTTGCGCCCGGCCTGTGCGCTGATGTTGATGTTGAAGTTGCGTGAATAGATATTGGCATTGTTTTCGGGTGATAAGATAGATATGGAGGGTTTGTTGCTTGCCGTGTGAACATCATCGTATTCGGTTGGCGCCGTGGTGGTTGTGTTCCATTGCTCTTTTTCGATCCAAGCTTGAACGGCGCTTTCCCAGGCCGCAAATTGCGGATCGGCTTTTGGGTTGGACGGCGCCGGGCCCTGCGGATCATCTTTATCTACGTACCAAAGAATGTTGTGGCCTTCATAAAAATCTTTTTCTTCGATAAATTCCGGAGGAGTATATTCGGTGGCGATTTTACCGCTGACAGTGTCGATTTTTAAAGTTGTTTTAAAGGATTTGCCGGTTAGAACGGGTTTGTTGGTAGTTAACGGCGCCGGCTTGGTGAATTGTAGAACCGGCATATCGGCAGTGGCGCGTTTCATATAGTTGTGCCAAACAGGTGCGGCGACAATGGATCCATCTGCGCCGGATTCCATTTCTTCGCCGCGGCTGTTGCCAACCCAAACACCGGCAACCAAGTTTGGGGTATACCCCATAGTCCAACCATCTTTAAAATTATTCGTGGTACCGGTTTTGGCGGCTACCGGGCGGCCGGGCAGAGTCAGGAAAGCTTGACCAAAGGTGCGCACGCTGTTATCCGCCATTACGTCGGTTATTTGTAAAGCGGCTTCGCGTGGGATTACCTGTTCTCCCTCGGGCTGTTCCCACTCGTAAAGAGTCTCTCCTTCAGAGTCAATAATTTTTTGGATGCTGGTTATGGGATATTGAACACCTTCGTTGGCCATGGCCGCGTAAGCGTTGGCATGTTCCAAAAGTTTAACTTCACCCCCGCCCAAAACCAAGGACATGCCAAAACGGCTGCGATCGGCGAAGGTTGTGTAGCCAAGCTGTTCCGCAAAATCGATGACGCGCTGCGTGCCGACCAGATACATCATTTTTACAGCCGGAATGTTTAACGATTGTTGCAGTGCTTGGCGGATTGTGAGCGGGCCGCTGTATCTAAAACTGTAATTGTTGGGTTTGTAGGGGCCGATTTCCGTATTGAAGACGGTGAAGACATCCCAAAGAACCGTTTCAGTTGTGTAGCCTTTGATGAATCCGGCGGTGTAAACGATGGGTTTAAAGGAGGAGCCGGGTTGGCGCGGACGAATGGTAACGTTTACTTGTCCGTCGATATCATCTTTAAAAAAGTCGGTAGAGCCCACCATGGCGAGGATTTGTCCGGTTTTGGGATCCAAAGAAATTAATGCGGAATTTTCGTAACCGTAGCGCTCGCCGTTTTTTGCGACTCCGGCTTTTACTTCTTCGTCGGCAATTTGTTGTTTATCCCAATCCAAGGTTGTGATAACGCGGAGGCCGCCTTGTTCAACTTCTTTTTGGCCATATTGCTCTATCAGTTGATCGCGAACATACATGACAAAATGAGGAGCGTATATATCGCTGATTTTTCGGGGTTTTAGTTTGGATAGTGTGTCGACTTCCGCAGCCGTATCGGCTTCTTCTTGCGTAATATATCCCTGCGCGGCCATGGCATTTAAAATTGTTTCTTGGCGGCCAATCAATAGCTCGCGATTATCTCCACGAGATCCCGTGCCATAGGGATTGTATAAATCCGGGGCTTGAGGCATGGCCGCAAGCAAAGCGGCTTCGTCCAGAGTTATGTCTTTGGCGCTTTTTCCAAAATAACCTTGTGCGGCGGCTTCGATTCCATAAAGAGTTGAGCCGTAAGGGATTTCATTCAGATATAGCTGTAAGATTTGATCTTTGGTAAATTTGCGTTCTATTTGCAATGAAAGGAGGAGCTCTTTAAGTTTGCGGGTAACGGTGCGCTCGTTGGTTAAAATTGCATTTTTTACGAATTGTTGTGTAAGCGTTGATGTGCCCTCGACACGGCGATTTTGTAAGAATCCCACGGTGAACGCGCGAACGAGGCCGCGCCAATAAATACCGTGGTGCTCGTAGAAGCCCTTGTCTTCGATGGCTACGGTCGCATTTTTGATATATTCGGGCATTTCGGAGAGTTTAACCATGGTTCGATTTTGATCTCCATGCACCTCATATAAAAGTACGTCGCCGGTGCGGTCATATATTTTGGTGGACTGCGCCACTTCGCGGGTTAGCAGTGTGTTTGGATCGGGGAGATCTCGTGATATCCAAGCCATCATGATGGTAAACGCAAGCGCGCCCAAAAGCGAAAGGGCTAAGCCCACGATAACCATAACAACAGCGACGGATCTTGCCAGGGCTTTCCAGTTTTTCTTTTTTTTGTGACGGTTTTCGGAAAGGTATGATGAAGGTTTGTTGAGCTCGGGGATAGGCATATACCTAAATAACAAATAATGAATAACAAATAATAAATAATAAAGATTTTAGTCTATCAAGTCTATCAAGCTGAAAGTCCCTCAAGCTGGATGATTAAGTTTGATGGACTTTAGGCTTTTAGCTTGTGACTTTAGTGTGGTTGACACGATCTTGAAGAGCGGTTTCCGTTTATGTATTATATGCAACATCTTATCATGGTTTAGGTGGGTTGATAAGAGAGATCAAGATAAAATTATTGGCTTTGTTTAGGTAAAAATGATGGCTCAACCCTTGACAAAATGGGTGAAATATGCTACAGTTCTTGGTCTCGAACAATGAAAAGCGACAGAAGAGTGTTCCACAGAGGTTAAATATTTTGCTTAATAAAGCGAAGTGCTTGACCCGACGATCGAAAAATCAGTTAAGTTAGCTGAATTTGAAGATCGAGAATACTAAGAAGCGCCTTTCAGAGACCCTGTTTATGACACATGGTAATAAATCAACAATTAATCCGGTGCGTAAAAATATAATCGTATTACTTATCGCTGTTGTGGCGGCTTCATCCATTAAGGTGCAGACCGCGAACGCGATGAACCTGCTTCCTTTGGTGCCAACTTTTACAACGGCTTCACGTGCTCTATATGACGTGGTCAAGGAAAATGGTTTTGTAGTACCGAAGGATGAAATTGTTGCTCCGGAACCGGAGCCCGTGTATCAGTCGCTTGCGGTTAAGTATACCCGCAGTGCAACTGTGACCGCTTATAATAGTGTTCCGTGGCAAACCGACTCTACGCCTTGTATAGCGGCTGACGGATCTGATATTTGTAAGCTTCGTGAACAGGGTGAAATGAGTTGCGCGTCACACTTGCCGTTTGGTACAAAAATTAATGTTCCGGGCTTCGGCGTATGTACGGTGCATGACCGTTTGCATCCGCGCTTTGCTCATCGTGTTGACTTGTATTTTGGCGGTGCTGACCAGATTCAGGCCGCTAAAGATTGGGGCAAGCGCAACCTTACGGTTGAAGTGCTTGATTCCTAAACCAGCCAACATAATTATATAAACTTTAAAAGTTGATAAAAAAAATTAAAAAACCTCGCGAAAATCGGGGTTTTTTAATAAGCGTGTGCTTTGAGATGGTTTTTTTATATTTAAAACCCCCTTATATGCGGGGGTTAGATATAAACCGAATTGTATTGTCGCTGTGTTAATGAAGAGTATTTACAAAGATAACAACGCTAAAGAATATGGTCAATGAGACCATTGCAATCAGCAGGACTGTTTTTTGCCGTCTTTTTTCTTCTTGGTGCTCAAGAAAGTATTGAAGTAAAAGCTCAGCTTCCGCTCTTGCTTGTTGGTCGGTTTTGGAAGGGTCGAGGGTTTTTATAGCCCGCAATAAATTAGCGGTAGAATTTTGTGTCCATTTTGTTTCAGGCATCGTATCCTCCGGCAAGAGAATAGTTTAAAATGCTATTTTTGTCCAGATACAATTGGTTTGATTTTCATTTGATTTAAAAACCCCCGTATATTTGGGGGTTGGAGGCGTGAGCGAGAATCGAACTCGCGATACAGGTTTTGCAGACCCGTGCCTTACCACTTGGCTATCACGCCTTACCTAAATCGTCCTACGTTGCACGTCCCCTCCGGGCAGAGCCTCTGGGCGGTGCCAATCGTCGCACGTGGTTTTTGACGTAGGACGTGGGACGTTGGACGAGCGACGATTGAGTTTGATGTTATCAAGAGAATAAAAAAACGTCCAGATGTATTTTGTCTTTTACTTGTTTTGGGTTGATATCTGTTTGATTGAGAATAGCGGCATTAAGGATTGTGATTTGATATTTACAGTATTTGGGGTATGCTAAGGCAAGATTATGATGATATTTGGCCATAGAGGGATGCCTACCAGGCATGTGCAAGAGAATACACTCTTGTCTTTTTTGCAGGCGATACAAGCCGGGGCGGATGGGATTGAGTTTGATGTCAGGGTTTCGAAAGATGGTGAACTTGTTGTTGGGCATGATAGAGATTTATCGAGGATTGCCGGAACCGGGCAAACGATGAGTGATTTAACCGTTAAAGAATTGAGGGCTTTAACTTTAAGAGGAGCCGGGCAGATTCTGACATTGAACGAAATTACGGAATCCATCCCATCCCCTGTTCAGCTCGATATTGAGGTGAAGGATGTTAAGGCGGTTCCCCTGCTTATTACCAAACTAAAAACAAGCTCACAACTTCGCGAAAGATCGATTATTTCTTCGTTTGATTTTAATGTTTTGGAGGAGATGCAAAAAGAATTGCCCGATGTGCGCCGTTTGGTTTTACTGCACACCTGGTCGGCGCTCCGAGGGTCTAAAGAATTGTGGAAGAGTGTTTTGGCGCGGGAGCCTTGGGCGGTTGGAGCGAGGGGTGGATCTTTGACGAAGAAAAGGATGAAGTGGCTCAGAGGTTATAAAGTATTGGTCGCGGCTTATGATAAAGCGAATTCGAATATGGCGACGAAGAGGATTGTGAGTAAAGGAGTTGATGTGGCGATTACTTACAGACCGAGCGTTGCTCGCAATTTGCTCGCGACAATTAACAATTACCAATGATGGTGTCGAGCTGAAGCTCGATTTTTTGACCTTGATTCGCTGGATTATTTTGATTAACTTGATTATTATTTTTTGAATCACAGCGGTACAGTTAGTTCGTATAAAAATGATAATCATGCTAATCCGTTAATCTTGCGAATCAAGGTTCAAGACGGATTGACAATTTCCTCATTTTGTGCCAGTATTAGCCATTCCTCATTTGGAGGATTCCGGGCTACGCGGAACGTGGCAAAACTCCTCTGTATTACCTAAATACGTACCTCGGCGATGTTGCCAAAGTCGTGTGGGGATACGGGTGCAGGAGGCGTACGATGACAACTGAAAGAGCAACCAGGGAACAAATCGGGCGAATCGTGAGCATGCTGGTGGGAGGGCAGATTCCGTTTGACTTGGCGCAAGCGATTGCCACCAACGGCGTGCGGATCATGACCGAGCAAGAGAAGCATACCGTTTACCTGGAAAAGAGTTTTCCCGGATATGGCGAAAAGTTGATGAAGGTATTGGGGTTGTTGTATTCTTGGGAACCCGCTTTGAGAGTACCTCCAAAAGAAATTGACTTGGCCTATATGGAGAAAAGCGTGTTTTGGCGGGAGGTTACGGGAATCAGACCGATCACACGTGATGAAGCGGTTTTGTTGCGGGAAGATGATGTGGATGATATTTGGTTATCGCTTCGGGTCGTGTATGAGGAGCAACTTCAAAAGCTACTTGGTGAACGATGGCATGAACTTCGTGAGTCATTGCGCAGTATTGTTTTTGCGACAGAGATTGGGGTCAAGTTGAACCGTTCGTTGGACCTTAGCGACAGAGATTACTTGTGGGGTTTGGTTTGGCACTCATCGCTAACGATGTCCTTGTTTTATCGGTGCGCGTTTGTCTTAGCCGATAAACCCGAGATGTCAGCGAAGTTCGGTGGACTGCATGAACTGTGGCTATCGGGTTACTATCCAATCGGATTTGATAAGGATGGAAAATTGCTGGTCATGGTGGCCGGTTAATCCATTTTTGTTAAAGGATACTCGGCCGTGTAGAAATACGCGGCTTTTTTAATACTCTTTATACTTTGTAGTTTTTACTTTATAGTTAATGCAATATGAAAAAAGCACTAGTAATTGATGCAAATGCCCTCATTCACAGGGCTTGGCATGCGCTTCCGCCCATGACGGCTCCGGATGGGAAGTTGGTGAACGCGGTTTATGGGTTTACGGCGATTTTGATAAAAATTTTGGCGCAAGAGCGGCCCGATGTTTTAGCTGTTTGTTGGGATACTGCGGCGCCCACATTTAGGCATGAGGCTTTGGAGACTTATAAAGCGACCAGGGTTAAACAAGATCAGGCATTTTATGATCAGTTTGAAGATGTGAAAGAAGTGGTTGCGAGTTTGGGCGGGACCAACCTGGAGTTGGATGGTTATGAAGCGGATGACCTTTTGGGCACCTTGGCCGTAAAATTGGAAAAAGACGGTTATAAGGTTTTGTTGTTGACCGGTGATAAGGATGCTTGGCAGTTGATAACCGAGAATGTAAATGTTGTGGCTTTTAAGAAAGGTGTGAGCGAGACTGTGGTTTATACGCCGGAAAGTTTAGTTGAGATAACGGGTTTGCGACCGGATCAAGTGGTGGATTTTAAGGCTGTGCGCGGTGATGCATCGGATAATATTCCCGGCATAAAAGGAATTGGTGAGAAGACGATGACCGAGTTGTTGCAAAAGTTTGATAATCTAAAAGGCGTGTTTAAGGCGGCTCGTGATGATAGCAGTGATATCAAGCCCGGGGTTAGGCAAAAGTTGTTAGAGGGAGAAAGCGTAGCCATGGAGACCCTTCCCATTGTGAGGATCGTGACCGATGCACCGATTAAGTTTAAGAATAATGATTTGTTGCGCAGAAAGGTTGATCAGGATGAGGTGGTGGAGTTGTTTGCGAGGTTTGGGTTTAGGAGTCTTATCGCGAGATTGTTTGGGAAACAGGATGGAGATTCGTCAAACGTCAAACGTCAAACGTCAAACGAGGGACAGCGAAATACGAAATTCGAAATACGAAATTCGATAGGTCATAAAGTAATTAAAACCAATGAGGATTTTGAGAAGTTTTTTGATAAGGTTAAGAAAGAGGGCAAGTTATATGTTTATTTGCCCGAGGTGATTCAGGAATCGTTGTTTGAGGATTTGCCATCGGTGGTTTTTGGGAGTGCCGTGGAGACGGTGACTATCGCGAAGCAGGTTTTGGATAAAAAAGAATCAAGGAAAATTTTAAAGTTGATGATTGAGGACGAAGGTATTAAAAAGATAGGTCATGGTTTAAAAGAAGTTTGGCATTGGGCGGATGCTTTGGGATTGGAGATGCAAGGGTTGGATTTTGATACGGAGCTGGCGGCTTATCTTTTGGCGGCGGGTGATAGAGGGCATGATTTAAAATCGGTTGCGGCGCTGAAGTTACAGAAAGTTTTAGATGAAAGCAAGCATGAAGATGCTTTGGATACGATCAGAGAATTAGAGGGATTGCTTCGAGATGAATTGGATGAACAAAAGTTGATATCAGTTTTGGAAAGATTCGAGATGCCGCTGATTCCGATTTTGGCAAAGATGGAAGAAGAAGGAATTATGGTTGATGTAAAGTATTTTAAGAAATTGGCGGAAGAGTTGCGCGAGGAAAAAGCCAAACTGGAAAAGAAGATGCATGAGTTGGCGGGCGAGGAGTTTAATCCCCTATCGCCCAAGCAATTGGGGCATATATTATTTGATGTGCTCGAAATTTCGACCAAGGGAATTAAAAGAGGAAAGACGGGGATCTCCACAGCGGCCGCGGAATTGGAAAAGATGCACGGGTTGCATCCAATAATAGAGATGATCGAGGATTATCGCGAGTTATCCAAGCTGTTATCAACGTATGTGGAGGCGATACCCGAGTTGGTGGACAGCGAGGACAGAGTTCACACAACATTTAATCAAGCGGTGGCCGCGACCGGGAGACTATCTTCGTCTGATCCGAATATGCAGAATATTCCGATAAGGACGGAATTGGGAAGAAGAGTTAGAAAAGGATTTATCGCTAAAAAGGGCTATGTTCTACTTGCGTGTGATTATTCGCAGATAGAGCTTAGGATAGCGGCGGCACTGGCGAAAGATAAAGCTATGCTTGAGGCTTTCGAAAAGGGTGAAGATATTCATACGGCTACGGCGGCGAGGATTTGGGATTTAAAACTCGAGGATGTAACCAAAGATCAGCGCAGAGTTGCCAAGGCGATTAATTTTGGGCTTTTGTTTGGGCAGGGTCCGCAGGGTTTATCGCGTACCGCGGATATCAGTTATGCGGAAGCACGTGATTTTATTGATAGATACTTTGTGGCATTTTCGGGAATCCGCGAGTATATGGATGTGTCGAAAGCATTGGCGAGAAAACAGGGTTATATTGAAACTTTGTTTGGCAGACGCAGGCCTTTGCCCGAGATAGACTCTCCCCTGCACATGGTGCGGGCGCAAGCAGAGAGGATGGCGATTAATATGCCGATTCAAGGAACAGAGGCGGATTTGATAAAGCTGGCAATGATTGCTGTTGCCAAGGAATTACCAAAAGTGTCGAAAGACGCGAATGTGCTATTGCAGGTACATGATGAGTTGGTGCTGGAGGTGCCGGAGAAAGATGTAAAGAAAGTTGCCAAGGTTGTGGTTGAGACAATGCAAAGTGTTGAAAAGATTGGGTGTCCGATTGTGGTGGATGCGAAGTATGGGAAGAATTGGGAGGAGATGGAAACTGTCTGAACCCTCCGGGCGGAGCCTTGATTAATCATGATTCACGCTCAAATTAACTTGATTACTATTTGTACTTGATAACGTATCGTAGGGATAGATCCTATGTCTATCCGTGCTATAAGAATTTGTAATGAAGACACTCTAAGGTGTCTTTTCGGTGTTTGCACAGGATCCAACCTTGAGATAAGCTAACACCATGTTAATCATATGTGCGGGGCCGGATAGTTTTAGGGCTCGGTTGAAGTACCGGGATCTTGTTGGCGCTTATAAACAAAAGTACGATGCAAAGGGTGCGACGATAGAGCACTTACCTTCCGAGAACCTTTATGAGGTTTTGTTATCCAAATTATCAAATCAATCATTATTTGCGTCTAAAAAGTTATTGGTTTGCGAGGGATTGTTTCAGAAGCTGACGGCAAAGCAGGTTTCGAATTTGCGGGATGCAATTTATCGAGACGGTGATATTTCAGTAGTGATTGATTACGAGGAGAAAGCGCCAAAGGCGACAGCGTTAAAATCTTTCGAAAACAAAGAGTTATTTATTTATGAGCATGAGCCGGCAAAAGGTGTGGAATTGAATAAAATCATAAAAGATTTGTGCAGGCGGTATGGAGTTGCCGAATCAGTAATCCCTTCTTTAATTCAACATTATCAGAGTGATTTGTGGGCCATTGATACAGCGTTGCAAGTTTTATCCGCTATGGATGAAAAAGAAAGAGTGATCACCGGCGATGCGGCGCAAGCGGATAATATGTTTGCTTTGGTTGATTTGTTGGTTATGAACAAAACGAGCTGGTTGGGGCAATATGATGCATTTGATGTGAATGCCATATTGAATAATGCCGTGTCACAAATGCGAACATGGCATATGGCGCAAGAAGGTATGGCTAAGGGCGCACATCCTTTTTTACAAAAAAAATTATCCGGGATGAGGATAATTGGTGCCGATAAAAAGTTTCAACAATTATTAAAAACTTTTTTTGCTTCCAGACAATCAATCGCGGCCGGTGATGAGCTTATTCAGCTGTTACCCTGAATGTATCGCGAAGGTTTCAACAAGGTATAAAAAAGAAAAATGAGGTTTAAACCTCATTTTGTATATCTGTGTCAGTTTCCGTGGTTTCATCGGCCGGTTTTTCGGTTGAAACTGCCGGGGCTGTTGTTTTGGATTTGCCTTTGCCCTTGGCGATTGGTTCGATGCGTGTACCATTCAGCATGGCCGCAAGAGCGGATTTCTTTCTGCCCGCACGATTTTTAGAAATGATGTGGCGTTTAGCCGCTTTGTCGGCTATTTGCTGAAATTCGATTGCTTTCGTTTTGGCACCCGCCATATCGCCTGCTTGGATAAGATCGGTGCAAGCACGAAAAAGATGCTTGAAGTTAGTCTTGATGCGACTGTTATGCTCTGTACGCTTGATTGTTTTGCGTATTTCTTTGAGCGCTGATTGCTTGTTTGCCATAGATTGCGATATAGTATTGCAACTTAGCGTAAAAGTCAAACGGAATACGTTAATAACCCTAATTACAACGGGGCAGGTCGTTTATAACGTTAAAACGTTTATAACGAGTCATGATGTAGAACTAAGGTTAGTTGATAGCTACATGACTCGTGAAGAACGTTATGAACGTTATAAACGTCATGCATTTGACAGTAATTTGGTTATAGAGTATAGTATTTTTTGCTAAACAAAGCCAAAAAGTAGGATATATAAATATTTTACGACGCATATGTTCCTGTAGTTAAATGGATATAACAAGGGACTCCTAAGCCCTAGTTGGTGGTTCGATTCCACCCGGGAACGCCACGTAAAAAATCGCTATAAGTAATATTAGGCGATTTTTTTCGTGCCCCGTGATCCGCTCTGCGGATTTTACGGGGCAAAGTCACTATTGGTTCGCGATTTCACGTGGCACAGCCATTGTTTACAGGTAATTGATATGTTCCCCTAAGACGTGATAGAATGCAATGCGTTCTGATTACGTCGGAACGCGGTAAATGTAACTGATTGAAAAATTGTTTCACGTGAAACAATTTTGAACGGTAGTTCTCTTTTGCGAGATCTCGTAAGAGTTAGACTTTTGACTCTTGAGTTTGTATCTTGCATCTTAGTAAGTTTTAAAAAAGTTTATCATGGGCTGATAGCTCAGTTGGCTAGAGCGCTGCATTCGCATTGCAGAGGTCGGGGGTTCGAATCCCCCTCAGTCCACCACGTAAAAAGCCGCTTAGTTAAATGGGCGGCTTTTTACGTGTCCCGTGATGAAAGAAGCATTAGAATAAATAGTGCGAATTGAATTTTACGGGACAAAGTATCTATAAGTACCGGCTTCACGTGGCACAGCCAATATAAATCGCTATAAATATAATTTGGCGATTTTTTTGTTCCGCGTGATCCGATGAATATCGGATTTTACGGGGTAAAGCACTTTAGTACCGGCTTCACGTGGCACAGCAACGTAAAAACCGCTTAATTAAATGGGCGGCTTTTTACGTATCTAACGTATATTGCATTATGATAGAGTTTATACAACTTATCTTACAAAATGTTTCACGTGAAACATTTTGTTATCAATTTGCATGATTACTAGATAGAAGGATAACTTGCTATGCGCTTTCGGAAGATTTTTATAGTTACAATTGTTTCACGTGAAACAATTTTTAGTCATAGTACTTAGTCAAAGTACTTAGTAACTATGAATTGTTTCACGTGAAACAAAAATAGACCGATTCGTCTAAAGAGATCTGCGGACTTCAGCGAATATTTTTTGCAATTCAGGGTATTGATTGGGTAGAATCACTCTATCGATCACGATTTAATTATCGCCTCATATGTGAAAAATTGTCACTAATTTTACCTTTTTCGCTCAATAAACCAATTTCATCTGCGCTTGCTGTTTCCGAATGTGAGAAAGCACCACGTAAATACACGATTACAAATAGAATATCTGTTTCTGGAATATATCTAAGCTGGCCAAAGTATATCTAATTAAAATTCATATCCGCTAAAGTTCGGGATGTCATTTGTATTCCTTTCCTTAGCGACAATCTAATTTCTTTCAGTATTTTTAGTCAATTGTTTCACGTGAAACAATTTTTTAGTTATAGTGCTTAGTCTTAGTACTTAGTAATTCTGAATTGTTTCACGTGAAACAAAAATAGCGATGCAAAATCGCGAATTATAACGTTATTCTGATTCGGGCAAAGAATTCAGGAAGATTATCCAAATCTTGTTCGGTTGCAACCTTATCCAATAGAATATAACTATCTAAAATAAAATACGGAAATAGTTTTATGGTGCTATCTTCACAATATAGATCCACTTGGATCATAATGAGTGCATCAGGATGTCCGATAGCGAGTGAAAGGGAGATTACTATACATAACAAATCTTTCTTAGGATGATATACAATCTGACCAAGTTTAATTTTCAGGAAAGAAACATCCTTCAATGTACGAGATCCGACAAGCATGATTACCTCCGCATCAATTCAATCATTCTAAGAAGCAGGGGTCAATGTTTCACGTGAAACAATTTAATAAATCATTTATATATTTTACGACGCATATTCTTATTTAACTTGGTCTGTTTTTTTTCAGTTGATCTGTATTAACTGTGGATAAGTTGGATATAACCCATTTATTTTGTGTAAAACTGGTGTTTAAATAGTGCTATTTTAATTACTCTAAACTGATTTTTTTCTATTTATAAAGCCAAATATTGCTTACTATAAAATTATTATTCTTCTAGAAACTTATTTTTGTAATAATGGGGATAGATATTTTGATTTTACCGCCAGTTTTGTCTCACACGAAGGTAAAATATATATTAAAATTTATAATTTACATATTGTATAGTTACCGACAAGATTTATTTACAATCAATTTATCTAATTGTTTAAGTTCATTTTTTGTCACGGGTTTTTTTGGGTTTTTAGAATTTTTTTAGAAAGAATTTTTGAATTTCAAATCATTATATTACCAACTGCGGCCTCATTAAATTTACGATCGAAAGTTAAAAATATTTAGCTGGATTTTTTGCACATTGCCAAGTTCTTTTTTTATTCTGTTAATGGTATAATTCGCAAGAATGAACCGTAGAATTTATCAAATATTTTTTGTTATTATAATCATTGCACTACCGGTGATTGCTTTTGCATCAACCAGCACTAATTTTGAAGGCGCCAAAGAACATGGCGGCCCGGTAAATTTTGACGGCACATCAGCAAATTACGAGTTTAAAGCCGAGGTGGGGCATCCGGGTGTGGGAGTATCTACAAGTACCAATTATGAATTTTGGCATGGAACTTTTTGGGAGGATGTAACATCAACAGTCAATGTTGTAATTCAATGGGCTGTACCAGAAATGCGTGTGGGGGCAACAAGCACCAACGATGATGCTATTTTTTATTTAACGGTCAGAACACCGCAAGACGCGGATGATGTTGTTATGTATCAAATGCCAAATTTGGCAACTACAACTGTACAAGGTACCTATTCAACATCAATTGCGATTACGGGTTTGGTTGCGGGCGGGTATGATATTGGAATCAAAACACATCAACATGTGACGAAAGTATTACAAAATATTTTTCTATCTGATGCAACGACAACTATTTTAAATTTTTCACAATACGATAATTCTTTTCCTTACGGTACGGTGAGATTATTGGCGGGGGATGTTTCGGGAGCAACTTCCACACCGGCGGTTTTAGGGGATGATGTAGTAAACTCCGTGGATTTGTCGATCATGATAAACGAATTGGATAAAGATGATTTAACCGGCAATGATATCAGAGCCAATCTTAATCAAGATCCGGTTATTAATTCGGTTGATTTAAGTTTGATGTTAAAAAATTTAGATGTAGAGGGCGATAATTAAAAAAATATGAAATTTGAAAAATTTTCAAAAGTGGGTCTTGTTGCAGTGTTGGCCATTGTAGCGATTTTTTTTACCGTAACAAACGGTTACGCGGCAACACCATCGGGAGATGAATGGTTTCAGCTTAGGGCCAGCCCTTTTACGGGAGGTGATAATACGGGTGATGGTGGAACGGGTTTGCCCGGAGATTTGAATTATTTTTATGTTGGACAAACGTTTACATCGAATATCGAAATACAAGCAGCGGCACCGGGCACAAATGCGGCGAATATCTGGATAGATTACAATACACTAAAAGTCACAGCTTCGGGTCTTTCTACTGGAACTTATTATCCAAGCTGGTCGGGGCAAACGATCAGCGGAGGCAGAGTAAAATCCACTGGTTATCGGACGACGGGTTATTCAACGGGAAATGGAAATTTTGGATCATTGCAATGGACGATTAATGAACCCAATGCATTTAATTACGGTACGGGAGCGCCTCTGACACTTGATATTAATGTGGGTGTTATCGGCGCCACAACAGAATCAAATATCTCCTATGACGGTTCTGATAATTTGGATGATGAGGAAGATTTTGTTATGCATTTATGGGCGGATACGGTAAAACCGTATGGCCTGAATCCGGGGCCGGCAAATGCATCCATCAATGTGGCAGTTGAAACAAACTATACTTTTGATTTACGAGACAGTTTAAATGGCGAGGGTGATAATTCGGGAGTGGGAACCGGTATGAATATCGCAACTCCGCCGGGAGTGATAACTTTTAATGCTACGGATTACACAACGTGGGATGCTTACTCGTGTTCCGGAGTTTGGGGAACCAACTTGTGCAATACAACCGTCAATCCTCCAAGCCCATTGGGCATCGCGGGAGATCAAAGAAATTGGGAATACAATACTTTATATACGGTTAATGTAAACAGCTTTCAAGATTTAGCTTCTCCGAGTCAGAATCAATTGGGGGATACCAATGGCCCCAACACCATGGATCCAAAAACTTGGACGTTTACCACCGAGGCGGATACTGTGGCGCCCAGAGTCGTGGCCGAATCACCACTACGAAACAGTACGGGGAACAGCGTTTCAACCAATGTTGATATTACGGTGCATGATAAGAAAACCTATCCGGGAAGTATCTCGGGAACCGGAGTTGTATCCAACACGTGTCGTTTTGATGTTTGGTCTGATTCCGTTGCCACCACAACTTACCAAGAGGGAATGGGCACGGTTGGTGTTGCGGCGGTTGATTATGGTTATCAATTTACGTTAAATCCGGCAGTTGATTTTGCGCAAAATGAATGGGTTTATGTTTTGGCTAGGGATTGCGAGGACCTTGTCTCCAATGTAATGATGGATGATTTGTGGCGCTTTCAAACCGCGGATACGGATCCGCCGTATGTTGACCAACAAAGCCCGGCGGATGATATGGGTATTGTTACAAACGGAACCGTGGATTTGCATGTTAAAGACGATGGAGTGGGAGTTGATTTGGCCACTTTGGTTATCTATGTAAATGGAGTTTATTACAAGAGTGCGGCCGGAGGTGCGGGATTTGTAACAATCAATGGCACGCGTATTACTTACGCTTCAACATTGGCATTTACTTCTTTAGCCGGAACGGTGAATGATTATACAATTTCAATTGATCCAGTGGATTTTACTCCTGGCGAAGCTGTACCGGTGATCGTCTACGCAAAAGATTTGAGCAATAACATTATGGAGAGAGTTGTTTATGGAATGTGTGTAGGCGGGGGTACGGGGCAAATTTGCGGCAATTCGGCCATAGAAGGGAACGAAGTTTGTGATGATGGAAATACCGCGGGAGGAGATGGTTGCAGTGCCAATTGTTTATCGTCCGAAGTATGCGGCAACAATCTAAAAGAATTGGTCGAAGAGTGTGATGATGGAAATGTTATAAGCGGAGACGGCTGTTCGGCTACATGTATTTTTGAGGGCACCGGTGGATCGGGTTCCACATTTTGCGGATCAAATACAAGTTGGAATGGTACAAGTTGTATAGCCAGTTGTTCTGTTGCCGGTTCGGGTGGGTCACCGGGCGTGGCGCCTTTGTTATCGGTTAACATAACCACCCTGCAGGCCATCCAAATCGATGAAGATTCGGTGATGATTTATTGGACCACCAATTTACCGGCAACGCAGAGGGTTGTGTTTGGCAGCAACTCTTTGGTCTCGATGGGGCAAGCGCCTAATTACGGCTATGCCTACTCAACGGAAGAAGTAAATACAAACTCAATGATTCATCAAGTGGTGATAGATGGTTTAACACCGGGGACTTTGTATGCTTTCAGACCGGTATCCAAGGGGAATGGCAATGAAATATATGGGCCGGAAATTTTGATGGCGCCCTTGTTTGTTGATATGCGTACCGAGACGATAGAAAAAGAAGTAACGGAAAGAGTTGAAGAAATTTGTCCGGTTCCCGAAGAGGCACGGACCGTAACTGAAACCGAATATATTTATCGTGACACGGCACCCGGCACAACCGTACCAACCGGCTACGGCACGCAGGGCGATGGCGCAGGAGGCGCGGGAGCCGGCGGTTCATCTTTACTGGAAATAACGAACATAGATTATATAGATTCCAATGCCTTTATTTACGGTACATTTAGGGAAAGTTCTAAATTAAAAATATACATTTATTAAACATTATGTTACCTCAAGGAACAGAACCAAACGCCATTTTGGAGATTGAAAGCGATTCTCTGGGGCAGTGGAGTGCGGGTTTGCCTACCGATTTGGAAGACGGCTTACATACGGTTGTAGTTACCGATGAAACCGGATCAATGCAAGATATTGCTTTTTACAGCGTAAATACCAAAGAGCAAATTCAGTTTATAGACCGTACAAAAGAGGTTGTGGCGGATTGGTTTATATATTTTGTCTTGTTTTTTTTAGTGGTGATTTTGGTTTTGGCTGGTAATAATTTGCGGTTGGCTTTCGATAAAAGAAAGTTAAAGGCCAAAGAAGAAGGCAAGATAAAGTTATATAGCGTATATTTATCGCTATTTTCCATATTCATATCTTTGTTTGTTGGAGGGCTGATGATTTATCATTTGTTAAGTGCCGATCAAGCGGTTAATACTTTTGCAACTCCGGGCGCAAAATCGCTTAATGTACCAAAATTTAACATAGACAGATTATCAGGAGCAGTGATTGACCCTGCGAATAATGAATTGGTTAATGATGTATCAATCAGTCACAATGAAGTGTTGATATCCACAAAAGATGGAGGAAATTTTACATTTTCAAATATTGAATCCGGAGATTTGTTGGAGATAAAACACGAGTCTTTAACCGTACCGATTTACTATCAGATTTCTAAAGATAAACAATATTTGGATTGGTATTTTAACAGCGATTTATATGCTGTGTTAAGGACAATATTGCAAGCTGAGTCGGATAGCAATATTGCTTTTATTTATGATAATTTGGCGGATGAGGTGAAGGTAAAGGCGGATAAGACAGCATATATAGAAAAATATGATAGATTGTATTTATCGAATGTTGATTCTGTCGTAATTTTGAATATCGCGCAAAAGGTTGATTGGATTTCGAAAAATGAAATTCAATATCCCAGAGTCATCTCGTTTGAGTTGTCAAAGATGGGGAAAATTAAAAATTACAGCTTTGTTTACGAGAATTTGAAGTGGAAATTGGTAGAATAGAGTTAACATCTTATCAACATATTATTAATACCGTGTACATATGTTATACGGTATTTTTTTGTTTAGTTACAGCCAAGAAATTGAGTTGAGGGTTATAGTATAAGATATTAATAAATATATGGGGCGTAAAAAACAAACAAAAAACACCAAAAAAATTGGTGCCATAATTGCTGGCGCGGCTTTATTGCTGTCGATGTTCCAGCCAATTTTGATTGCCAGTGCTCAAGTTCCACAGACAATCAATTATCAATCCCGCTTGCGAACGATTGGCGGTGTGCCGATTACGGCAACAACCACGATTCAGTTTTCGCTTTACAATCACATCTCGAATGGTTCGAGTGGGGATGCGCCGGGATCAGCCGGGCCATTGCTATGGAAAGAAACGTACGACCAAGTATCCGGAGCTTGCGGAGCGGTGCAACCTGACGCGCAAGGTTATTTTTTCGTGCAACTTGGTTCTTGTGCCGCTTTTCCGTCATACATCGAATTTGATTCTCCGCTGTACTTAGGCGTAAAAATCGAAGCTGATGCGGAAGCGGCGCCAAGAGTTTTGTTGGCATCTTTCCCATATGCGCTAAATTCACAGCGAGTGAATTCATTGGAAGCAACTACAACTGCTACGGGAGGTCAACTTTTAGCTTTGGAAAATGATTTGAGTTTCAATATTGCCACAGGAACGTATTTTGGCGGCGGATTATCGATAACCGGAACTTCAACCCTGCAGAATCTTACTTTTACGGTTGCAACAGGAACTTCGCTTAATTTAACCAATTATTTAGCTATTGGAGCCATCAGATTGGATTCCACCGGAACAAACAACATCACTTCGGGTGCGTATTTGGTGGGAGTTTTTGATGAGTTTACAAATTCAAACGCAACAACCGTTCAAGCGGCGTTGTTTGATTTGGATACGGCAATAACTGCGGTATCTTCCAGTTTGTTTGCCATTGATTTGCAACAGGTTACGGATAATGGCAATACAACAACAAACGCAATTCAATTTGCCGGCGGTACATCAACCGGTGATATCATCCCAGGATCTCACGATGTATACAGTTTAGGTAATACGGATTTACGTTGGTCTGATGTTTGGGGTGGGATAGTCCATATTGGTACTTCTACATGGGACTTGACTCAATCAGATAACGCGGCATTTACAATTTCTCAAAACGGAGGAAATGAAAGAATGAGAATAGAGAGCAATGGCCGTGTTGGCATAGGTACAAATCAACCGGAACAGATGCTTTCCATAAGGGATAACGTTTTAATCGGACAATATGAAGGAATCATACCCCCCGGAGGTAAGACGGCAAATCTTATCTTAAGAGCAACTGATGGTTTCGCGCCGGGAATTCAGGGTAGCGCTTATACCACATTCCAAAGGAGCGCCGCGGATATTGCACGAATAGGAATGGATACACTAAATAGCATAAATTTTGATTATTGGGATGGTTTAAGCTGGGTTTCAAGGATGATGATCAATTCGGGGGGTTATATTGGTATGGGTACCGTTACCCCGACTTCCACTTTACATGTCGTTGCACCTTATGCCAGCACAACCGCAATAACGACTATCGAGAATGACGCTGGTGATTATCAAACTTTTAATGTGCAAGGTTCTCCGGAAGGCTATATATCCGGATCTATCGGAGATATTGCGATGGATGTGTCACTAGGGAACATGTATGTAAAGGTTACCGGTAATAGCACAAGCACGGGTTGGGAAAGAGTATTCACCAGTGATACCGGTTTGGTTACTTTGGATACGGCCTATGATGGCGGTGGCTCGGGTGCCGGCAGATTTATCATCAGTGATGCCGGACCAATACAAATTACAAATACAACGGGTACTTTGGGATTTATGTCGGTAACCCATTCGACAAATGCCGAGGGTCTTTGGGTGAATAATCTTGGCAATGGAAGCGCTTTTAGTGCCATAAACATGGGTTCGGCCGCAGGTTTTTATGCCAGAAATCAGGGTACGGGTACTGGCGCGAGATTTGATAACTCGACTGATGATGGAACCGGTTTATTTATCGATAATCCGGTTAATGGCATTGGTTTGCGGCTGGCCAACGCGGGGAATAATTACGGAGCCTTGGTTGAGAATACGGGTGGAAGTCAAGGAATTCGAATTGAAAATGGTACAAACATAGGTTATGGTTTATATGTTAATAACACTCAATTGGGTCAAGGTATTTATGTTGATAATCCCTCTCAAGGAAATGCGATCGTGATAAACAATACAGGCAACCGTACCGGCTTAAGAATTATTAATGCAGATGCGGGTTTGGGTGGATACATAAGAAATGATCTGGGTACGGGTCTGGAAATTGATCATAATTCGGATTTTTACGGGTTACATATTAATAATAACGCAGCCGGTTATGGCATGTATGTCTCCTCGGCAGACGGAACGGGAATTTTTGTTGAGGATCTTGGTAGTAAATCCGGTGTAAAAGTTCATACCACCACAGGTTCCGGCAATATGCTCGAATTGCAGAATGATGATGATGCTCGTGCGATTTATATAGCCCATCAAGGAACGCAAGAGGGTTTTTGGATGCGTAATACGGGCACCGGATCGTCGCTATGGATAGAAGATGAAGCGGTTGATACCTCTCCTTTTGTTTTGGATGCGGATGGTTATTTGGGTCTTGGAACAGCGACCCCGGGTTATACTTTGGATGTTGTTGGCGATGCCAGGATTTATGATCAATTAATGCTTGGGCAGTACGGCGGTTTACCGGGCAGCGGCAACGAAGATGGAGCGGTGATATATAACACAAGTTCTTCCACCATTCATTATTGGGATGGAATCACTTGGAGAACGTTGGCAACCGCAGAGGATGTTCGCAGTTCGTTGTGGGATGAGGATCATGACACCGGTGTGCAGGTAGAAGAATCGGCGGATGAAGATTATATAAGATTTGATACGGCAGGAGTAGAAAGAATGTATATTAGAAACGATGGTTATGTTGGAATCGGAACAGATAATCCATTATCGTCATTATTAACGGTTGGACCTGGCTCTCATGAAGCCTCTACATTTTCTGCTGCTGGAATTCCGGGAATGGTTAATATCGCTAATTTTAGAGATGAGAATGGAGAAAACGTTTTTAGAGCCGGAGGCAGTGTGGCGGGAAATGACTTGGTTGTCGGTTTTGGTGACTTGGATTACGGAGGCATTGGAACATCGATGCAAGTTAACTATGGAGCTAATGCCATAGAATTATCACACAGTGAAATTAGATTTAGCGATGTAAGTGGTAACAAATATGTCGGTTTAATTTCGCCCGCAGTTTTGGCAACCAATACAATTTGGACTTTACCCGGAGCTGATGGAACTATTAACGGACAAGCATTGGCAACAAATGCTTCCGGAACTTTATACTGGAGAAACGTGGATGGTGCCGGTTCTGTCTGGGATGCAGATGGAGATACCGGAATTCAAGTTGATAATGGAACAGACAATGATCAGATAGAATTATTTTCAATTGGCAACAAGGTGGCTCAATTTGGTAATACACCGGGTAATTATAGTTTTGAAATTTATGATATTAGTGGAAATAGAATTATTGGCCCAGGGGTAACTTATATAGATCCAGGAGCAGGTGCGGAGGATCAAAATATTGGTATTGGAGATCTAGATAATGCGGATAATGGAACTTGGTTAGGTGTAGATACAGGTACTCAAAAATTTGGATTCAATAACGGTGATATTGCTTTCGTTAGCGGCAAAATAGGTACAAGTATTACTGAGTATAGAGAGCTTTTAGCTAATGGAAGCAATTATGTTGGATTTAGGGCTCCTACCAGTGTTGCCAACAATGTTGCGTGGACCCTGCCCGGAGCTGATGGTACCAACAATCAAGTTTTGATTACTAACGGCGCTGGAACTCTAAGCTGGGCTACATCATCGGATTTGGTTTATAACATATATAATTCGGATGGTCTTATACCGGAAGATCGCAATGTTACTATCGCGGATGGTTATGAGTTGAGATTCGTGGATCAAAGCAATCCTGCAAATTTTCTATATTTTCAACCGGATTACAATACCAACGGCAATTTAAGAATTGGAGCTGTTAATAATGATGAAGGTAATACCAACCATTATTTGGAATTCATGGATAATTTCAAAATGGTTTCCCAGCATGGCATTGAAATAGATGCGAGCACCAGTCAAGTTGATCTGTATGGAAATAATGCGGTTTTACATATTGGAGCCGATAATCAATTTTATGATTTGAGAGCCGCCGGCTCAAGATATGGCTTGCGTTACACAGACGATTATTCAGCTGATTTTGTAGCCAGATCTTTGGTTGATAAGGAATATGTTGATAATGCCATTGTGTCGGCGACTACAACTTTGGATATGGCTTATGATGGCGTAGGAGCGGGAGCTGGAAGATTTATTAATACAGATTCGGGTCCCATTCAGATAACTAATACGACCGGTAGCTCGCCCTTTATGTCTGTAACCCACTCTACGAATGCGGAGGGTCTTTCGGTGAACAATCTTGTCAACGGACGTGCTTTTGCTGTCAGCAATATGGGTTCAGGGGTTGGATATTTCGTTAGAAATCAAGGTTCGGGACTTGGCGCCAGATTCGAAAATTTAACTGATACAGGGACTGGTTTATTCATAGATAATCCGGATAATGGTACAGGATTAAGTTTGTTAAATGAAGGAAGCGGCTTAGGACAAGAAATTGTAAATAGCGGTGATGGCACAGGATTTAGTTTGGTAAACCACGGAAATAGTTTTGGACAAAAAATTGAAAATAACGGTGATGGTATTGGCTTGAGTATTGAAAATTCAACCATGGCCGGGTTGGGTATGTATATCGTGCAAAATTTTGGTCGCGGCATAGTATTGGATAACAATACTTTAAATAATGGTTTAACAATCAATAATAATGATAATGGTAGAGGTATATACATTGCTCATGCCGGTACGGGTGAAGCTTTTCGGATGCAAAATCTTGGCACGGGCCCATCTCTTTTGATTGAAGATGAAGCCGGTGATACCACGCCTTTTGTACTGACTGCAGATGGCAGTGTTGGTATTGGCACAGGATCTCCCGCAACTTTATTGCACGTTCAAGGCGGATTAAACGGTAGCGCCGTATTAACTTTGGATTCTGATGATGGAAATAATGATGGTCAGGCAGCGGGAATCTTGATTAATGCGGATTATGCTAATGGAGGTGGTGGAAGTTATATTGAGTTTCAGAACAACGGTGTTTTTGGTGGCTTATTTTATGCCAGTCCAAATGATGTGAATCTATCGATTCCCGGTACTAATGATTACAGTGTAATGATCGATTGGCAGGATGCATTTTTTATTGAAGGTGATAACAAGAATGTGGGTTTATCTACCTCAACACCCGCTTATAGATTGGATGTGTTTGGAGATGCTCGTGTGAGCGCTCAATTGATGCTTGGCCAATATGCAGTATTGCCTGTTAGTGGTCAACAAGCCGGAGCTTTGGTTTATAAAACACCTTCATCCACCATTAATTACTGGGATGGTGCAACTTGGAGAACTGTGGCTACGGCTGATTATGTTGATAATGCCATAACATCAAGCACGGTGTCCGCGGGCAATGGTTTGACATTGGATTCTGGGGTCATGAAATTAGGGGGAGCTTTATCTGAAATGACCTATATAGATCATATGGGTTATGATTTGGTTGTGCGTGAATTTGCAGGCGAAACGGAAACTTTATTTGCAGGAGATAATTTTAAGATCCAAAATGGTGATTATGAGGTAAGATTTGGAATTGGCGGACCTTCGAGTGTGGGACTTACTTTAGAAAATCCCAGTTCTACTTTTTCATTACTTACTTTTGATGACTACGTGTCGGTCACTTCGAGCAGATCGGACTTTTTAGGTTTGGTTTATGATAAAGATTATTCATCGTATTTCGTTGATCGTTCTTTGGTTGATAAGGAATATGTTGATTCTCATATCGGTGCTGCCGTAACCATGCAAGGTGCGGCTGATAACAGCTTCGCTGCCGACGGTTATGTATATTTTGATACAGGAGCAGCTGTTTGGGAGGATGATGGCGGGTATTTGTCGATACGAGCAAAAGCGAACGGAGCTAAAGCAGAATTTGGTGAAGATGGAGGTTCTCGATTATCTTTTACATCTGGTGCCGGACTCGGCAATCCGGCGAAAATAACTTTGCTCGACTTAAGAGATGTCGGCGACAGACGTGGTATTGAATATGACGATGATTATTCAGCTGATTTTGTAGATCGTTCTTTGGTGGATAAAGCCTATGTTGATAATTATTTAAGTGCCTCCGCGGGCAGTGGTTTAACTTGGGATGCAATTAATGATGAAATTGATTTGGGAGGCAGTCTTACCGGTAATACAACTATAAATTACGGTAATTGGGATTTTAGAATCCAGGGTGGCAATAGTTACCAGATGTACAACAATACCAATTATGTGACTTACGTTTCGGATGGTGTTGATGTTACTTCTTTGTTGCAAAATAAAGACAATATCCAAATTTCTGGTTCAGCCGGATTTGTTGGTGCCACTTATGAATTCGATTATTCGGCTAATTTCGTTGACCGTTCTTTGGTAGATAAAGAATATGTTGATAATGCCATTACCAGCTCTACTTTGCTTTTTGACAACGGATTAGTTAATGCTTTGGGACTCGTTGAGTTAGGCGGGTCAATGACAAAAAATACGGATATTGATTTGGATACCTATCGTTTGCAATTTAATGCTACGGATGGATATCACAGAATCGCGGATGATAGAACTGAGTTTTCTTATGGCTATTCATACTTTACAGCCGAAGATGTGGGCTTTGAGGTGGAAGCGGGCGATGAAAATGAAACAGTCAATTATTACATGAGAAATAATTTATTTGAGATTAGCGGTTATACAAGCACTTCAGCAATTAATCCAAATTTTCACGGCGCGACTTATGGCAATGATTACTCGGCGTATTTTGTAGATCGTTCTTTGGTTGACAAAGAATATGTAGATAATGCCATCGTATCGGCGACAACCACACTACAAGCCGCTTATGATGCCGGCGGATCGGCTTTAGGAAGGCAAATTTATACTTTGAATAATGCTAACCCGGTCGAGATTTTGAATCCGGGAACCGATCAATGGGAAACAGGTTTGGCTTTGACCAATGCATCTAATGGCAGCGGTCTGGCTATGCAGACCATGCATTCTTTTGGAGATCGCGGTGCCAAATTGTACTTTGCAGACGATACCAGCGATCCGGCAAACGCATCCGGCGCTTATATGGATTGGAATGAATTAAGTAGCTCTTTTGAGTTTGGCTATCAAACCGCGGGTACACGTAATTCCAGTTTTTATATTGATGCCAATCAAATGTCATTAAATATTCCGGGCGGATCAAGTAATGGCGCCCTTAGAATTCAAGCTACAAATTATAATATTCCGATTTTGACTTTAGCCGCACCCGCATTTCCTTCGTCCATCAGCATGCAGATGAGTGTTGGTACCAGTACACCGGAATCTCGTGTGACGGCCAACAGTGGAAGCGTATTCTTTAGAACCGATGGCACGGGCAGTAGTCAACAGCTTTATGTAAAGACAACCGATGGCAGTAATACGGGTTGGTTTGCTTTGGCGGGTGCGGATTCCAATCATTGGCAAAAAAATACAAACGTATTATCGCCAACCGATTCAGCCGTTTATCAGATAGCGGTTACCAATAATAATGCCAGCACTTTAACCGGTTTTAAGGCGGTTAATACAAATGATACAAGTAATTACGCGGGAGCTGTGGTTGAGATGAAGGGCAGCGGCGCTGATTATACAAACAACATGTACTTTGGCAAATATGGAGCGGCGTTTTGGATCCCATCTTGGGCGGGTAATGGTGTTTTGGCAACGGATAAAAATTTGATTTTAGGTGCGGTTGGGGGCAGTTCCATAATTCATTATCAAATAGGCGGCGGTTATTCGGCTCCGGTTACGGTGGCAACAATGGATTCCAACAGCATGGACTTTCAATCCGGTGTAGATATTAATGCAGGATCAAATGTTATCGTACAGGGTTTAACATCATCAACACGTGGTCTGTTCGGTAATGCAACCGGTACGAATATTTATACGAAGAATCAATTCATGTTGGGGCAATATGCGGTTAATCCAACCGGCGGAATTCGTGCCGGCGCCATGATCTATAACACAGCTTCATCAACTCCTTTCTTTTGGGATGGCAGTGAGTGGATAGCTGTTGCGACAGGAACAGGTTTTGGTTCTCTGGGTTTGCAACAAGTAACCGATGTTGGCAACGTAACTACCAATTCCATTCAATTCGCGGGTGCGACATCAACCGGAAACATAATTCCGGGAACCAACAACACTTACACTCTCGGCAATACGGATTATCGCTGGTCGGATATTTGGAGCGGTATTGTACACGTGGGCACATCGACTTGGGATTTGGCTCAAGCGGATAATGGTGCGTTTACAATCTCTGAAAGCGGTAACAGTGAAATGATGAGGATCACTACGGATGGTTATGTTGGTATAGGTACAGAAGTTCCCGAGGAATTGCTATCTTTAAACGATGATATGTTGATTGGCCAATGGGACGGCGGAATTTTACCTGCAGGCGGTTATAGCCGACAAATGATTATCCGAGCAACTGATGGTTCATTGCCGGGAACGCAGGGAACGGCATATACAACTTATCAAAGAAACGGAGTTAACTACGCGCGTGTCGGTTTGGATACAAACAATAATATCAATTTTGGCCATTACGATGGATCCTGGTCTAATCAAGTGGTTATTTCCACCAGTGGAAATATGGGAATCGGTGTATTTAATCCGTCTTATAGCCTTGATGTTGCAAGCAATGCCAGATTCGGTGCACAGATGCTGCTTGGTCAATATGCTCTTAACCCGGCGAGCGGATTACAGGCCGGTGCCATGATTTACAATACCGCCTCATCCACGCCATTCTTCTATAATGGAAGTCAATGGGTTTCTTTTGCGGGTTCGGGTTCCATGTGGGATACGGATCATGATACGGGTGTTCAAGTCGAGGAATCTGCGGATGAGGATATAATTCGTTTTGATGTTGCGGGCAGTGAGGTTATGAAAATTGATTCAACTTTAGGAGAACCGTTGGTGGCAATTAATTCCCCACTTGGTGGATATGCAAATATTTTAACGAATATTAATGATGAATATGATCACTTCGAAATTCGCGCAGCGGATGTATTAAACGCTTTTGGCGGGGATTTGGTATTCAATTTTAATCCGGAGGAAGGCTTTGCTCTATACTATGCAAGCAATCAATCTTCCATGCATATCGGCAGACAAAGCTTCGGTGTGGCTGTAAATAATCATCAAGATGCCATAAGAGTTGATGATAATGCTTTTGTCGGCCTGTCTACTTCGAGTCCCATTTACCGTTTGGATGTAGTCGGTGATGCGCGCTTAAGTGCGCAATTCATGCTTGGTAAATATGCCCTTAACCCGGCGAGTGGATTAGAGGAGGGCGCCATAATTTACAATACGGCTTCATCAACTCCATTCTTTTGGGATGGCAGTGAATGGGTGGCTTTTGCCACAGGAACGGGTGCGGCTTTGAATTTGCAACAAGTTACGGATAACGGCAATCTTACAACCAATTGGATTCAATTCGCAGGTGGTACTTCGACAGGCAATTTCTTGATCAATAGACCAACCGCAGAAGCATATTTAACCGTAAATTCGGGCAATAGCGATGCTTACTTTGATTTGATTGGCAATGGCGGTGCAACGGCGCTTAGAATGTCCTCCAATGGAGGCGGTGATTACGCGACCTTTGAAATTGCTTCCAATGGTTCGTTTAATATGGTGGCCGATGGAACAAGTGTAATTTGGGGCGACGCTCCAACAGGCAATGTCGGCATCGGTGAATCCTCCCCGAATTATCGCTTGCATGTTGATGGCGGCGCGGCGGCGGGTAATAATTTGTTCCGTGCCGAAGCAGGTTTGAATAACGGATATATCAGCATGTACGTAAGTTCGACTGATGATAGAAACTCGGTGATCGGTTTTCAAAGAAATTTGGAATTTTTCTCGCAAGATCAGATGATAATGACTATTACAAACAGCGAACGTCTCGGTATAGGTATTACCAATCCACTTTATAAACTTGATGTATCCGGTGATGCACGTTTAAGCGCGCAATTCATGCTTGGCCAATATGCTCTTAACCCGGCGAGCGGATTACAGGCCGGTGCCATGATTTACAACACCGCTTCATCTACTCCGTTCTTTTGGAACGGTTCAGCATGGAAGGCTATGGAATATGAAGGATCGATTACACTGGACGAGGCATATGATGCCGGAGGTGCAGGTTTAGGCAGGCAAATCACAGCTGATTCCGGGGCGGTTTACTTAACGGGTGCCGGTAATGGCACGGCTTTCCAAGTGGGCTACTCAGGCTCCGGGGAAGGAGTGTTGTTGGAGAATAGCGGCTCCGGTATAGGTTTCAGGATAAGTCAAACCGGTACAGGACGAGCTATGTATGTGAGACAGAATGATGGTTTGGGGATAACTTTGGACAATAATACGGCCAATAATGGAGTAGAGATAAATGTTGAATCAACCGGTACCGGCTTACAGGTTAACAATGCCGGTAACAGCAGCAATGGTATGCGTATTGATAATGATACTGATGGTTCGGCAATATATATTGAAGATACCATTGGTAAGTCGGCGATAAATATTATAAAAACCGGCAGTTCGGGTGATCTGATTCGCATGTCCAATCAAGGTACGGGTGACGGTTTGGATTTATCACATGCTTCGTCCGGTAAAGCTATTAGAATAACCAATACCGGTACCGGAGATTCATTATTCATTAATGATTCCGCAGCGGATACTTCTCCCTTTGTATTAACAGCTGATGGTGATTTGGGCATCGGCGCCACTGCGCCGGATGCAAGATTGGAGATTACTGGTGATAATTCGCTTGCTGATGTTACGCTATTAAAATTTCAGGCCAGCAATGATAGTGACATCCAAAGTGAAATATATTTTTCGGGCGGAAGTAATGCGACGTATTGGAATGTAAATTCCAGCGGAAATGGCGGAGCATTGGCTATATATGATGGAACAACCGAGGTGGGCAAGTTTTTAAACAATGGATTTATCATTAATGATGGCAGTGCGGCTGGTGTTGATTTCCGAGTGGAAAGCGATACAAATACACATGCCATGTTTGTAGATGCTACTAACGGTAATGTGGGCTTTGACCAACCCGTCCCATTGGCTAAATTACATATTGGGCATACAAGCGCAGCTTCAGTAACTGATTATGATTATTTGCGAATGCAGGGCACGGGCGATGTTGATCATAGAGTTTATTTACCGAGTGGAAGTAATTTAATGATTTGGGATTACAATGTAACCGGCAACGGTGGAGCTATTGAATTCAGAAACGGCGCTTCTCGTGTGGGTTTGTTTACCAATACCGGGCTGGTTGTTAACGAAGGCGGAGTGACTGGTGTTGGATTAAGAGTTGAGGGTGATACGAATGCCAACTTGCTTTATACGGATGCTACGAACGATAGAGTTGGTGTGGGCACAAATGCTCCGGATGCACGTTTTCATGTAGAGCAATCGGGTAATATTGTTGCGGTGTTTGATCGTACAACAAGCGATGGAACGATCATTTCTTTTCATCAAGGTGGTGTTGAAGAGGGCACAATTTCAGTATCTGCAGATACAATATCTTACAACGCATTTACTGGTTCCCACTATGCTTGGACAAATGAAAATATTGAAAAGGGCATGTTAGTTTCATTAACCGGGGAAAATCGTAATCTACATAATAATGTAAACTCCGAGATTATGTATGGAGTTACAATAGCAACAGAAGTTAATGACGCAAAAATAATGGGTTCTTACCTGTCATTGCAAGAACCTGGAATGGCAAGCGATGAGCATAATCCGCATTTGATAATGGCCGTGGGTAATGGTGAGGCTTGGGTAGCGGATAAAGGAGAAAATATCAATATAGGTGATTACTTTATCTCATCTGACATTGCCGGCCATGCTGAGAAAGATACGGGAGAATTTATGGTCAGCCATATTGTTGCGCGTGCGGCCGAATCCGTTGATTGGACTCATGTATCGACACAGATTAATGGTGTTAAGCACAAGAAGATCTCCGTATTCTTTGAATCGTTTGATAAGAATAATATTCAGGATTCCGTTGCGGGTACATCGCTACAGGGCGGAGAAGAAACTTTAGAAAACGTGGATTTGGTAGTTGCCGATGCGGTGTTTGAAGGTAATATCACAGTTAAAGGCCATGTTGCTTATGGTAAGGATGTTGTGGGACAAGCGATGATTATGACGGGTGATAATAGAGTGACTGTGGACTTTACCGATGATTACGGAACTTTGCCCATAGTTACGCTAACACCGGCCGGAAAAGTTACGGTTCCGTATTGGGTGGAGAACGCATCATTACAAGGATTCGATATTGTGCTTGGTGAAGTGCAATATGCGGATATCTTGTTTAATTGGCATGCTTTTGGCAACAATGAGGGCAGGGTTTACGTATCCAATGGAACAACATTAGATATTATTACAAATGATATGGGTTCATCGGATTTGGAAACGCAATTAAACGCTTTAGGCCAGGATCCTGAGAATCCGGATATGACAACTTCGACCGAAGATGGCACTAACGATATAATTAATGAGGATCCAATAACCGATACAGCCACAGGTACGGATACGGGAGCAGAAGATCCATTGGCAGAAGATCCGCAACCAGAAGTTGTTGATCCTCCTATAGAGCAAACGCCAACCGAATCCGATTCAGCACCAACAGAGCCAGCAACAACATCAACATCGGAATTATAAAAACCAAAATGAACCGTAAACTCGGTTCATTTTGGTTAACTTTTAGTTTGGGGTGTGTTATAATCTAGAATATTAAAATAATATGAAAAAAGTTTCATTACCAATTGAAGAGGGCCCTGTTTGCGACAAATGTTCATCGAAAATGCATTTGGTTGTTATAATTGCGCTGGGGTTAATAGCTGTTATATCGTTACTTTTACTTTATGTTGTTGGCTTCAGGAATAATCAAAAAGATGCCAAAGAGTTTATACCCGAGGGGATTCAGGCTGTGTTTTTAACCAACGGCCAAGTTTACTTTGGAGAAGTTTCGGATTTAAATGAAAGCAATATCTCGTTAAAAAATATTTACTATTTGCAATCCGATAAAACCAACCAACCATCACAGTTGGATGCGCAATCGGATTTAAAGTTGATAAAACTGGGAAACGAATTGCATGGACCGCAAGATACGATGCATATTAACCGCGATCATGTTTTGTTTATCGAACCGCTCAAGCCGGATTCAAAGGTGGTTAAGGCAATATCGGAATACAGTATCCAATAACTAAGAATTATGAATGCCGGAGGTCTCCGGCATTTTCAATAAAAAATTGTGCATTAATTTAAATCCTGGTAAATCCTGTTAATCGGGGTCTGTTTTGACAATTTGGCTTAATAATGCCATTATAGAGACGCGCCGAACATTAAATCACGAAACTATAGTCTATCAAGTCCATCAAGTTGAAAGTCTGTCAAGCGGGTTTACATAGCTTGAAAGACTTGAAGGACTTTTAGCTCGATGGACTTGTAGGTAATTAAGTTGCGTTTGTCCTGAGACATGGATCCACACGACACGTAAAGTTTTACAAACCACGTGCCACCGGCGCGGGATTAAGTTTCGGGACAAGCCACTAAAAACGTCTAATGTCGAACGTCTAATGTCGAACGTCAAATAATTTGGTGACGTGGAACGATTGGGATGTAGGACTGGGGACGGTAAAAAAGTTTGTAACTATGCAAAATGAAAAAGAATATTCGATAGAGTGGGGCGGAAGGACTCTTACTATCGGTGTTGGGCTTTTGGCACAACAAGCGGGAGGTTCTTGTACGGTGCGCTATGGTGATACCGTTGTTTTGTGTACCGCGACCATGGGTGGGATCCGCGACGGACTGGATTTTTTCCCCTTGCAGGTTGATTTTGAGGAAAAATTTTACGCAGCCGGTAAAATAAAGGGTTCGCGATACATTAAACGCGAAGGCAGGCCAACCGATGAGGCCGTTTTATCGGGCAGGATGATTGATCGCGCTTTAAGGCCGTTGTTTGATGACAGAATGCGTAATGAAGTTGCCGTTGTAACAACAGTGCTTAGCCACGACGGGGAGAATGATGCGGATGTTATCGGTTTAATCGGCTCATCGTGTGCTTTGATGTTGTCTGAAATCCCTTGGAACGGCCCTATAGCGGCGGCTCGTATCGGAAAAACAAATGGTGATTACATATTAAACGCCACATATGCGGAGTTGACAGAGGGTACAATGGAAATCACTGTCGCGGGTGCCAATGGTAAAACCGTGATGCTCGAAGCCGGAGCCAATATAGTATCCGAGGATGATGCCTATGGAGCGATTGCATTTGCGCAAAATAATTTTGCACCGGTTGTCGAGTTGATAAATAAAGTAACTGCGGAACATGGCAAGACGAAGATTGATTTGTTTACGCCAAAAACGGAAGAAGAAGCTCAAGCCATCAAAGAAAAAGAAGAATTACAGGCCATGGCGCATGAATTTTTAACATTGAATAAAGAGTTGCTTTTTGCAGAACCTTTAAAATCCAAAAAAGACCGCAAAAATGCCGTTAATAAGATGAAGGAGGGTTTGGAGGAGTACTTGATTTCCAAAGAGATCGGCAAAGACAGGCGCAAGGTAGCCATGGAAATTGTTGATGCTTTTGTGGATGCGGAAGTAACCAATTTGATTTTGGACCAAGGGAAACGTGCCGACGGCAGAGGTATAGACGAAATTCGTTCTTTATCGGCCGACACGGGGTTGTTGCCCAGAACACATGGATCAGGATTGTTTATGCGCGGGCAAACACAAGTACTGTCACTCGTTACACTTGGCGGCCCGGGCATGGAGCAACATATCGATACAATGGAATTTAAAACAACGCATCGTTTTTTCCATCATTATAATTTTCCCTCATTCGCGGTATCCGAAACAAAAAGCAATCGCGGTCCGGGACGCAGAGAGATAGGGCATGGAGGGTTGGCGGAGAAAGCTTTGATTCCGGTTATTCCGGCAAAAGAAGATTTTCCATATACAATCCGAGTTGTTTCCGAAGTGTTGGGATCAAACGGTTCCTCGTCCATGGGCTCGGCAACAGCATCGTCTTTGGCTTTGATGGACGCGGGTGTACCGATTAAAGCTCCGGTTGCGGGAATCGCGATCGGTGTAGCATCACGCGAGAACGAGAATAAATGGAAAGTCATTACCGATATTCAGGATTTGGAAGATGGTGAAGGAGGCATGGATTTTAAAGTCGCGGGAACCAGAGATGGTATTACGGCAATACAAATGGACACAAAAACACAGGGTTTGCCGTTGGAAATTGTTAAAGAAGCATTTGAAAAAGCGTATAAAGCCAGGTTGCAGGTTTTGGATGTGGTGGAAGCCAATTTGGCCGCGCCACGGCCGGAGCTTTCCAAATATGCGCCTCGTATCGATACAATGCATATTAATCCGGAGCAGATTCGCGAGGTAATCGGCCCGGGCGGTAAGATGATAAACGAGATTATTGCCCAGACGGGAGTGGAAATTGACATCGAAGATGATGGATCGGTTTATATCACATCCGTTTCTGCCGAAGGCATGGAAAAAGCGAAAAAGATGATTTTGGATCTGACACGAGAAGTTGAAGTTGGTGAAATTTTTGACGGAAAAGTGACCAGAATTATGGATTTTGGCGCTTTCGTAGAGATTTTGCCGGGCAAAGAGGGCATGGTGCATGTAAGTGAATTAGCTCCATTCCGAGTCGGCAAAGTTACGGATGTTGTTAATGTTGGCGATGAAGTTAAAGTTAAAGTTTATGAAATAGACGCGATGGGGCGCATTAATCTATCGGTCAAGCGCGCCAATCCGGATTATAAACCCGAGAACGGTATTGGAGGGCGCCCGAATGATAGAGGCCCAAGGCCGCCGCGCCCGGGAAACGGTGGATCGTCGCATGGGGGTCCGTCGTTTGGCGGCAGGCCGCATGGTGGCGACAGGCCGCATGATCGCGGACCTCGCCCGTCATTTGATAAGGGCCCCGTGAAGCCAAAACCGGTTTCCGATGATCCTTTTGCAATAAATCTGTGAGTCCTGATCCGTTTATACGCGATGCAGTGTTTCGCGGTTCACCAATTTTGTCTTACGGCACGGCGAACCGCGGGAGCGCGTGGCCAAAATTCCTCGCTTTGGCAGCGGGGATTTTTGTGTTGCTCGCGATAGCGGTATTAAGCTGGTTTTGGTTTTTTACAAACATTCCAATACCAAAAAATACGATAGTATTAGCTATTTTGCCATCGAGAACTTCTTTGGGCGTGAATGCGCCATTGGTTTGGAAACAGGCCATTACTCTAAATAGCCCATCGCCGACAATAGCGGGGATTGCGAAAGTTGCAAATGAAATATCAACCACAGCCTATACGAATTTGAGTTACGCAATACGTCTTTCGCCCGCTACGGCAATTATTGGACGGACAAGATTATGGGATTTGTCATCAGAAGAAAAATTAACGGAGTATGATTATAAATCTCCATTCGAAGTATTTGGATGGCCATGGGAAATGTTTGATGGCAGGTTGTTGTTGCAAGTAGCTGTGAAGGATTTGTTTGCTGATGCTGACTTTACGGCGGCGGATTTGCCGAATGTGGTGGAAGGTGAGGTTATAGGTAATAAATGGCAAACCAATATCCCGATTATGCGGGTGAGCGATGCGGGTGAACAAAGTGAATTATTACTGCAGACCGATGGATTTGTTACGCTTGATGAAGGTGCAAACGAGTTTTTGAGGAATTTTTTGATTTATTATGGGGCTTGGTTGGATTATACGGAGCAAGGCACATTGACTTGGGAATTCGCAACATCCACTGTAGATGTTGACTACATGGGTTTTGGGGATGAGGAGATAGCTACCTATGATGATTTGGCCGCACTTAAAGTTGTGCCATATACCTTGGAAGATGGTACCGTGGTGCAGAGACTATTTAAAAATTCGCAACAATCATCCAGCACGGTAGATCGGGCAACATCGACAACTTTGGCCATACCGATTTCACAGCGTGAGATATATGGAAATGAAAATAGTGTTAGTGCTTTGACATGTCAGGGACAGGTGATGGCAAAGTTTGATAGACAGAGCTTGAGAAATTTTTGTTCGTGGTTTGACATTTGTTATTTCAATTTTGATCACGTGGTTTTCTTAAATGAGATGGGGTATTTAACAATCTGTGGATATTAATTATCCACAGATTGTGAATAAACTATTTTTGGGCGTTTTTCTTATGTTTATTAAGGGTTTTTTACCCTTGATGGAAGACGAAATTTGCGGTATAATAATAGTACAAATTGCTCTTTAGATTTTTATTACGTTCTTTGTGCATAACACTCTAAAATAAGAGTGTAATTATCTTTTGTGTTGTATAAGGCACAAGCAGAAAAACTCATGGTTATCTGCTGATGGCAAAATTGCCAGCTCACCTCATTGTACATTCTAAACCGCTTTAAAAAAGATGGGTTTCCATAACCTGTTCTTATGGACCTCCATCACATGGATTATCTCGACCCCGTCCCGATGACTATCGGGGCACACAGAAATCAAAAAACAAAACTAAAACTCGTGTACCAAGCCAGTGTGCTTGAGTCGCTCAAGCTTATCGGCTTGGTACACACACGAGCAAACTCCATCATATGAAACTCTTTTTAAGGGTTTCGGAGTCCCTGCTAGGGTCAGGATGAACCAGCGGTTCATAAAAAAGGTCAGGACACGCAAGTGTCTCCCTCGTGAGCGGTGCGCTCTTTCACTAAAATCAGCCTTGCTGATTACACCACTTACGATAACGACCAGCGCCCGACCTCTCGGGCTGTCACGCCACAAATTTTTTCAAATCTTAGGGCGCTCGACGGCCCGTCTTTTTTTTTACCTTGATTTACCTTGATTTACCCTGATTTTCAGGATTAACAGGATTTACTTTATATATCTTTTTCGTTTCCGCAGCAGCCAGGCATGCCTGACTGCTGCGGAAAAGAAAAATACTGGAAAAACTTATGCAAGCGTTGTAATATAGAGTTATGAGATTAAACCGTTTTATTGGCGATTATGACGTTTTTGCACCGGAACTGGATATAATGGATGAATCGGTAGTGCATCAATTATCAAAGGTTTTAAGGTTGCAACCGGGGCAGAAAATCATAATTTGCGATGGAAAAGGGAGGGAGGCACTGGCCTCTATTTTATCTATCGATAAAAAGATGGTTTCAGTTACCTTGGAAAGAGTTACAGAGCTGCAAAACGAGCCGGAGAGAGAAATAGTGTTATATTGTTCCATTATTAAGAAAGAATTATTTGATTTGGTGGCGCAAAAGGCAACAGAAGTAGGTGTGAGGCAAATTATTCCTTTAATATCAAAAAGAACCGTCAAACAGGATCTAAAAATAGATAGAATAAGGCAAATTGTGAAAGAAGCAGCGGAGCAATCGGGCAGAGGGGTCTTGCCTTTGGTGCATGAACCCATGAAGTGGCAAACCGCGATGGATCATTCAAAAGAAAATTTGGTTAATTTATTTTTTCATGTGACAGATAAAGGAGATGGTATACCACAAGGTTTTAAGAAAAAAATCGGTATTTGGATTGGTCCCGAGGGTGGGTGGGATGAAGAAGAAGTGGCAGATGCCAAAAAAGCCAATTTTTTGATCGCTGAACTGGGCCCGTTGACTCTGCGTGCCGAGACGGCGGCTATTATTGCTGGTTATTTGACTGTAAATGGATTGATTAAAAATCCATCAGTGTAAAGAATTTGATTGATTATTTTATCAATTGGCACGAATTTCCAAAACATTAAACCAAGAAAATATAGAAAAGAAAAACCGCGGACCAATGGGTGCGCGGATTTGTTGGTCTGCAAGGTATGGTTAAGGTTCAGTTGGGGCCGTGGTCGTTCGAGGGAAACAATTTCGGAAAAGTCCCAAAGCCGGCATCTTGTTTCTTGGAGTCACCATCGGGGGCCAAGAGGGGATCCGGGTTATCCTCTGCTGTTTCATCGTGACACATTATATCAAAGTCATCGCCGGTTTTTTGGGCATCGGCAGTAGCCTCGATGATTGGTTTTACATCATTGAGTACATCGATAAACTTACACAGGTAATCTAAAACCAATATATAATCATTATTATCCAAAGCGGTTTCAATTTTTGCGGCATAACTTATAAAGATGTCTAAGAGCCGTTTTTTGAATTTGCCGGATTGGTTCGACATTGTCAACCTCCCTTTAAAGAACCGGATTTAAGTTAGCAAAAAATAAGCCATAATGTCAATAAAAAAACGCTCCTAAAAACGTTTTGATTGACCGGGTGGTAATTCTTATAGGGTATTTATTTGATATGTTGAAATCACCTATCACTCCTCAGCAAATCATGTGGCGGTATCATCCATATTACATGAGTTATTGAGGAGTGCGGTCGCTTAAGAAAAACAGCGGACCGCTTCCTTAGCCATAACGCCGGTTTTAACCGGTAAATTTCACCACTATTTTGTCCGGGATTTCCCCCGGATTTGATTTACACACCGCCGTGGCTGGCGGGTTTGGGCGCCGAGACCGGCTCTAGTCCCTATCGCGTAGGGCTTCGAGCGCGTCCTCGCGGCGTGTGTACGCTACGCCGTAAACGACGTACCACACACGGCCGTTCTGCACCACGATGGTCATTTAGTGGATCCCTCCCGGTCCTTGGTTCTATTGTCCGTTATTGGAACTCTTTGCAAGAGTTAGCTTGGGCTCATCCCTCACCACAACAGTACGGCTAAGTAAGTTAGAGATCATTAGATATTATTTTGGCTGACCTCCTCATAAGCAGTTGACGTTTCAACTGTTTATGAGGAAGCTCGAGACAAGGGTCTCGAGCAAAGAATTCGCAGTGGTCTTGAGGGGTCATCGGTTGGTTTTGGGGCACCTCCTTGGTTGGAAAATTTCCCCATTGTCAACGACTTTTCCTCTCAACCTTGCCGGTTTATCCAGCCATCATTCCCCGAGGCCCAACGCACGCATCGTTTGGCATAGGAATGTCGCATTGTACTCTGGCCGCTGCGAACGACCTGCACCGCGCGTAACCTATCATTACGTTGAACGTCTAACGCCTAACGTCAAATGTTGAGATGATGTGTAGCGTGCGGTGCCGTACTTTTTTGTATAAGATTCGCAAGTTTTTCAACTTGACGTATTACCCTAACATGATTCTAAAGTTTTGTCAAGCCCCGTACTACAATTTGCTAATTGAACATCGAATTTTGAACATGGAATTTGGATTATTTCACTAGAATTTCATAAAAATCTACAAAATCTGTCTACCTACTCTTGACAAAAAGGTAGGTTGATGGTAGGGTTAACCGTTAGTTAATGAAATAATGAAAAAATTAAACAATGAACTAAAATAAATATGAGTTTGGAAAAAATGACAGCTGTTGTAGAAACCGTGGGAAAAAATGAAGTGCCGATGCACGAGCAACAATACAATCGTTATGGTTACGGATCGTATCCGGTGGCGGGTACGGATGAGCGTGTAGCCGGTGATTTATACGGTATTGATGATAAAAAATTTCTATTAACCAATGAACGCCGGCCAAGGGTTTACGTTGAAAATGATAATAGATTTGTAGGGCAGGATGAAGAGTTGTATCAGAAGGTTTTGGCCATGGAACAACATGATTATGATGTTGCTAAAGCACGTGATAAATATGCAGTTGAGCTTGCAAAAGGCGATGAGGTTTTGGTACTGGTTTATCGTTATGCATTGGAATATGGCAATGGCCAGATTGAAGATCCGATGGAGCGCGATGGAGTTACATTATATAAAGTTGGTCGTAATGCATCACATGATTTTTATCTTGGATCAAAAGATGGAAAATTGTATAAAGCCGCGATGTGTGGCGAATGGAATGAGAAAGAAGAATATATCGAAGATTGGTCGGATCCAAGAGAGGTTGAATCTTTGCAGGGTGAGTATTTGGGGCACTACTAAACAAACCAATAAATTACAAATAATAAATAACAGAGTTTTAGTACTTAGTACTTAGTACTTAGTACGGAACCAAAAAGTTAAAAAATCTCGCTTGGCGGGGTTTTTGTTTTGTTCAACTGACAAGTTCTAAGTCCATCAAGCTTAAAGTTCATAAAGTCTATCAAGCTGGTTTAGAAAGCTTGACGGACTTTTAGCTTGATGGACTTGATAGACTTTTTGCTTTAGGTTATGTTAGTTATCAGGAGGGAAAAATGCAGGAAGATCGCGGGTCTTTGTTGCCGGGAAGGATGACTTGGTCGCAGAGTATACGGCCGGGTGCGAATCGCACTTTACATCATACGTTCACAGGGATTGATTTTGCCGGATGCCTTTTGGCGATCATAAATCTGATTTTTTATCATCACTTGGCACTGCAAATGTTTCGCGGTTATGTACTGTATTTTGCTTGTACCTTGATCGTTGCCGTTTTCGCGGGTTTTGTCTATCAAATTATTTTTCCCAATAAAGAAATAATCAGGTTTTTGGGGATGGGAGCATTTTTCATTATCGGCATGATGATGTATCAATCATTTATCATGTGAACATCTACGTTTTACCCGTTATTCAACGGGCTTTTAAGTATCCGAAGCAATATTTTGATTATTTGGCCGCGATCCCTTTAGTGCCTTGCCCTTTTTGCATGGCTGGGCTATACTTCCTCCACAATAATTTGCTATATTAATGTATATGGAAAGCGATCAATTAGACCATTTTAAAGGGCGTCTCTTGGAGGAAAAAGAAAGAATCGAGCAAGAGCTCGCTGAATTGGGATCCAAAGATCCGGATAAAACGGACGCCACTTTTCCCGAGAGCGGGTCCAACTCCGACGAGGATAATGCGGCGGAAATAACCGAGTATGCGGATATCGTTTCCATAGAAGCGAGAATGCAATCGGAGCTTAAAGATGTTGAGAATGCACTCAAGTTGTTTCAAGAGGGTAAATACGGAATTTGTAAATATTGCCACAAGGAAATCGACGAAAAACGATTGGAAGCCCGCCCGGCATCGTCCAGCTGTATTGCTTGCAAGAAGGTGCTTACGCAGGAACTGTAATCAATTAACAATTACCAATTACCAACCCACTACGCTAAAGCTTCGAGGGTTAAAATTACCAATTAAGAATGTCGGTGGTCACCGGCATTTTTTTATACACCAGGATACTCTTTGCAGTTTATACTTTGCAGTTTGCATTTTGTAGTTTATAGTTAGTAGCATGAATATCAACAAAAATTCCTATGCGCCGAAGAAAATGATTTTGTTTTCCGTTGCGGCCGTTTTTGATACGGTTGTGCTTGATTTAGTGTTGAAGTATGCAATAAAGTTGGATTGGATTGTGACAATCGAGATTCTGCCGGGGGTTTTGGCGTTAACCAAACATGAAAATTATGGGTTGATCGGCAATGCACCAATTCCGTATCCAATAATAATATTGTTGACCATTGTGGCGCTTGTTGTTTTGTTTTATGGGATGAAGGCCTCGTATAAGCAAAATAGATTTTTTGAACTATTGGCACTTTCTTACGTCGCCGGGGGAGCATTGGGAAATTTTATTGATAGGATAGTGAACGGCTACGTATTTGATTGGATCTTGCTTTTTAATACATCGATTATCAATATTGCGGATATTGCGATTACTGCCGGAATCATTGCTTACGTTGCTTCGCATTATTATTATGAACGTCAAAAGCTTGGGACAAGTCATAACGTCATAACTTGATAAGTCATAACGTCATAACGTCTTAAAGTCATAACGTGTAAACTAAACAACTAATTCCGTTACGACGTTACGACGTTAAGACGATTTATAATATGAAAAAGAAAGAGATTATATTGGTGAGTGTGATGACGATTTTTGGAGCTGTGTTCAGCGACCAGGCATTTAAGTTTGCAATTGGTTTGGATGATTTTTTAAAGATTGAAAATTCGGAGTGGTTGAGGTGGGGTTTGTCGGGGGCTGTGACGATGGGAGTTGCATCTATAATTACAGGAATGATTATTTTTGCGTTAGCCGCTTTAAGCGTTTATAAAATTGTTGATTTGATAAAGAAGGAAAAGTTTGTTTTGGTTTTAGCTATGAATTTTATTGCCGGAGGTTTGGTTAGCATGTTGGTTGATGTGCTGTTTTTTGGCGGTGTGAGGCATTGGGTTTTCTTTTTTGATACCATAGGATTTGCGATCGCTGATTTTTTTGTGGTAACAGGTTTGTTACTATTTTTACTAATTAGTCGCATGCTTGACGACGGAGCTAAGGACCAGGCTGATAGCGGATCTCACTTCGCTGATGTTTCGAGGGACACGTAACTGATAGCAAACTTAAATATAGTCCTAGTACTTAGTCCTAGTTCTAGAAAATTTACATAACTTAAACAACAAGTCGCCCTGATAAGGGACCCGCCTGCCTCGCAAGCGACGCTTTGCGGGCAGGGATTTAGAGGGTTGTGCTAAACATCTTTTTAACGCTAGAAGACATTTTTTGGCTAAAATTAGCCAATATGTGTTATGGTACCCTTGACAAACTCGCAGGATTGTGCTAAATTTAGTCGTTCTTTGATAACTTTTGATCAGAAAACGCGCCCGCCATATCGGGCAAACAACCAACGCCGCTGATACATTTCCAGCGGACAAGGAGATTGAAGATGAAGAAGTTGAGTGCGTTGTTTTTTGTTTTGTTGGCATTGCTTGCGGTTGTTTGTGGTTGTGGGCAGAGTCGACATCAGGATCCAGTCACGCATCCTTATGCGGATAGATTCTCGACGGATGATGGCGAATTCACCCTTGAGTATTTCGATTATTTGGGCAGTCAAGTACGCGGGCCCCGTGGTGGAACACGCCCGTTGGTGTTGGGCAGGCTGGAGGGCGAAGAGAGCGTGGCTCTTTTCTGGGGCGATGAAAGCTATCCGGCCGCTCCCTATTGGGGTGACGTTTGGCTTTTGACCCCGAAATATCCTGAGCCCTACGAACTGTTCTACCGCGCAGATACTTTTGACGGAGAACAGCGTTACGAATTCTTGCAGTGGGGACACCGGGAGCCTGTCATGTTTCACGCCATCATTGGCGGGATTCGGTTTTCGACAAGAAATGCAGAATACAAGATGAACAGCGACTACTGCAGGTCTTGTTACGCAACCGTCGAAGGCAAGCCTTTGTATGTAGGTCTGAAATGGAGTCCCAGAACTTATCATGTCATGTGGGGCGAAGAGTGCATCGGTGTTTACGATTTCAAGCCGACACAGCCGGAGTACGCCGATGTTGACGGATATGACGAACCCCAACCGACGTACTTTGTGAAGAAGTCGGATGGCGTATATGTTTATGTGCTCGGGCGAACCGAGCATGAAGTCAATGTGCCACCCTCGGTCAGTAACTAAACTAATCATCAGTTCTTTGTTTGTCTTACCCCGTTCTCACTTGAGGATGGGGTTTTTTATACAAAGTCCATCAAGTCTATCAAGCTGAAAGTCTGTCAAGCTGGTTGAATTGGTTGTTGAAGATGGGGATTGTTATAAAATAGTGACAATAAAACTTCTTAGTATATTTAGTTAATTAAGTATTTATGTTTGTGGATTGTTAGTTGACTTGCGAACTTTAAAATACTTGTTACGATTTAAGTAAGGTGTAGAGCGAAGCTGATTGTGGCTTCGTTTTTTTAACCTAGTCCATCAAGTCTATCAAGCTAAAAGTCCGTCAAGCGGGTTTCTGAGCTATGTATAATGTATATGAATAAGATAACAAGTTTTGAAGATATTATTGCATGGCAAAAAGCTAAGGAATTAGTTGTCATGGTGTATACAATTATGAAAGGTCATCGAGATTATCGGTTTAAAGATCAATTTCAAAGCGCGTCAATTTCTATTATGAATAATATCGCAGAGGGTTATGAGCGTATTGGCGATAAACAATTAAAGCAATTTTTATACTTCGCAAAAGGGTCATGCGGTGAAGTAAGATCCATGATTCATATCGCAAGAGATTTAGAGATAATTAAGAAAGAAGATGGTGAATATCTACATAATTTAAGTTTAGAGATTTCACGAATTTTATCCGGTTTCATTAAAAAACTAGATTAACCCGCTTGAAGGACTTTACGGACTTTAAGCTTGATAGATTTAGCATATGAAAGTCATCCCCACCACAGCAATCATAGGTCTCGACGCGCTCGGTGTTGGTGTTGAGGCGGATATGGGGTTTGGTAAGCCGGCTTTTTATGTTGTGGGTTTGCCGGATGCTGCCGTGCAGGAGGCGAGGGAGAGGGTTAGGAGTGCGCTTAAGAGTATTGGCCATGCAATCGGGAGGCCAAGAGTTACGGTTAATCTGGCGCCAGCGGATTTACGGAAGGGTGGATCGGGTTATGATTTGCCGATTGCGATCGCTCTTATGTCGCGGAATAATGATTTGTTGGAACCAAGAGATAGTTGGCCGGTGTTGGTTGGCGAGCTGGCTCTGAATGGAGATCTGCGTCCTGTTCACGGGGCTTTGTCATCGGCGATGTATGCGGCGGAGCATGAATCAAAAACAATTATTTTGCCGGATGAGAATGCAAAGGAGGCTGCATTGGTGCATGGGGTAACGGTTTGTCCGGCCAAGACGCTGCGGGAGGTTGTAGAGCACCTTAGAGGTGAGAAAATGATAGAAGTACATGAAACGATTGATTTTGAGGATGTGTTGGAAGATTCCGTGGGACTGGATTTTGCCAGTGTGCGCGGTCAGGAGCAGACGAAGCGCGCATTGGAGATCGCAGCCGCGGGCGGACATAATGTTTTACTGACTGGGCCGCCGGGGTCGGGAAAAACCATGCTGGCTCGTGCTTTTCCGGGCATTATGCCGAGGCTTACCCGCGATGAAGCGCTGGAGGTGACGCGAATTCATTCGGTTGCTGGAGTTTTACCACGCGATGGGATTTGTAAGATGCGTCCGTTCAGGACTCCGCATCATACGGCGAGCGGAGCGGCGCTTGTTGGCGGCGGAACGATTCCAAAGCCGGGGGAGATATCACTTGCGCACCGCGGAGTATTGTTTTTGGATGAGTTTCCCGAGTTCTCGCGGCAAGTACTCGAGAATCTGCGCCAGCCGCTCGAGGATGGGATGGTGTCCGTTTCGCGAGCGCAGGGAACGGTTACATACCCTGCGCGGTTTACTTTGATCGCGGCAATGAATCCATGTCCATGCGGTTACTTTGGCGATCCGGAACGAAGTTGCTCTTGTGCTCCGCAACAAGTTATCCGCTATGCGAAGAGGGTGAGCGGGCCGCTGATGGATCGTATTGACTTGAAGGTGTCTGTGCCTCGTGTACCGACAGAGCACTTGATGCAGATTTCGTCCGGAGAATCATCAAAAACAATTCGGGAACGAGTGCAAACAGCGCGTGACAGGCAAGTTGCCAGGCAAAACATCACCGGAGTTACAAACAACGCCGAATTGTCAAGCGAACAAGTGAGAAAAAGTTTCAAGCAATCCGATGAAGCGAAAAAGTTGATGAGGCAAGCAACAGACAGATTCCACCTTTCCGCCCGATCGTACTTTCGCGTACTCCGCGTAGCCATCACAATCGCTGATCTTGCATCATCGGAGACTATCGAAGCTAATCATGTGGCGGAGTCACTTCAGTATCGGCAACAGGAAGAATCTAATGGCTACTAACTGAATGATCGTAACCCTGAACTGTTTCAGGGTCTAACCAACCCCACTATGAAACCAACCAAACAATACACTTACCGATACTGCTGGGTTTACATCCTTATGAATAAATGGAATACGACTTTGTATGTCGGTGTTACTAATAATTTGCAAAGGCGGATTGGCGAGCATCGATCAGGGATTAATGATGGTTTTTCTAAGAAGTATAATTTGTTTAAGTTAGTATATTATGAAAGATTTTATGGCCCGTGTTTAGCCAATAGAAGAGAAAAACAACTGAAGCGATGGCATAGGGAATGGAAGTTGAATTTGGTGAAAGAAGTGAATCCGGATTTGAGAGATTTGGTTGAAGCGAGTGGTGAGTATGGAAAGGGGGTGGGATTTTTATGAGTTCCTGAAACAAGTTCAGGACGGCGATCAACTTAGTACGAGCTACGTAGTACGTAGTACCGGCAACGCAAAGCGTTGCGCAAAGAATCAAGCGCGCAAGTATTATTACATATATGTCTACAACAAACTCAACAGCTAAAAAAGATTTTAAGAAAATGTCGTTTCGGGATTTGGTGGTTTGGCAACAATCGTATGATTTTGCCAAGGGGGTGCATGCACTTACACGGCTTTTGCCGCAGGAGGAGAGGTATGCACTCACATCCCAATTAACCCGCGGGGCATTTTCTATGCCGGTGCAAATTGCGCAAGGCCAGAGAAAGTGGGCCAAGGCGGATTTTGTTAAGCACTTGAATTATGCGAGGAATAGCTCGTATGAGTGTGAAACTTATTTGCTTTTAATTGCGGATTTGTTTTCCGAGCACGCAAATGAGGCGGAAAAATTGGTGGAAGCCAATACAATTATTCAAAAGATGTTGTCCGCGTTAATTTATACGATCGAACATCCAAAAAATAAAAATAACGAATCAAAAAATGAAGTTGCGGAAGAGCCACAAATGGTTGCCGTAAACGCTTAAAATTACTTATTGTTGCGCGCTTGATTCTTTGCTTAACTAAGCTAAAATTTAACAAATATGTTAATCAGTAGACATAATGGTGGACAACTTCATTGACAAGGGCGGTTGTGCCTGGTAGTTTTCTTTGGCAATAATTAAAAGTCGAACTTAAATTTATTCGCTCAGTTAACACATTTTTTGGCTATTTGCCGCCGGTTGTATCTTGTTTTTAGCTAGATTGTGCGTTAATTCGGAGGTTCCTATTTCCAGTAAATCACCATCAGCGTTTTGGACAGTAGCAGGTATACAATTATTTAGAATTATTCGTGCCGTTAAAAAGGGGCTTGAGTATTTTTTCGTAAAAATATTATATGAAGCCTTAAGGCCCATAGGGCGCATTGTTTTGCGTTTTTTTATTTTGCCGATTTACGGATTGTTGGTTATAAGCCGGTTAAAATTCAATCGTTTGGCATTACCGGCCCGCGGCTTTGCACTGTTTTTGATAACCAATAAATATTTATTTCATTTTTCACTTATTTTTGCGGCGACAGGTACGGTATATGCGAATTTACAAACGCAACAAGCACTGGCCCATGACGCCGGTCAACAGAGTTTGCTGTATACCATAATGACAAACGGTGAAACGGAAATCGTACAAGAAGAAATTCGTTTTGATGAAACCGTTCCGGAATCGCAAAGATTGGCCATGGGGACGATAGAGGCTATTCCACATATTGATTTTGATTATTCTTCGGATGAAGAGGATTTATCATTCAGCATCCCACAGATGCCGGGAACTTTGGTTTTGCGTCCGATGGATCAAGAACAAGAGACTAAAGAAAACATTGTTCAGCGAGTAAGATCCGGAGTGGAGGTTTATACGGTTAAAGCGGGAGACAGCTTGGGCACCATAGCCAGAGATTTTGATATAGATGTCGGTACTATTTTGTGGGCCAATAATTTATCGGAAAGGCAATACATCAGACCGGGCGACCAACTTAAAATTTTACCGGTTGCCGGCGTTTTGGTTTCAGTAAAATCGGGTGATACGCTTGGTGCCATTGCCAATAAATACGGTGGTGATTTGGATGAAATCATGCGAGCCAACCAACTCGCCGATGAGATTGTGCCGGTTGGCAAAGAGCTGATTATTCCGGGAGGTGAACCGCCAAAAATCGTACAAGAACGAGTTATTGCCGTGAGCCGCGACCAGTTGCGCGAACCGGGTGTTACCCAGTACAGCGCACCCGCCGAATCAGCGGTTAACGTAAATAAACCGGCCGATGCGGTTGAGAAAGCCATAACTACAAAATTGTTGTGGCCCACGAGTGGACACGTGATAACGCAATATTACGGTTGGCGTCACACGGGTTTGGATATTGATGGAGATTATACATCCCCTTTATATGCGTCCGAGGATGGTGTGGTTGATATATCGGGTTGGAATTCGGGAGGCTATGGTTTGCAAGTATTAATCAGCCATGCGGGAGGAATAAAAACCCGTTATGCTCATGCATCCAAATTATTCGTGAAGGCGGGGGATGCGGTAAAAAGAGGGCAGGTTATTGCCATGATGGGTTCCACCGGCCGATCGACGGGTTCGCATATTCACTATGAAGTTATTGTTAATGGCGCCAAGGTGAATCCGTTACTTTATATAAGATAGCTACTAGCCTCTAGCCTCTAGCCTCTAGCCTCTAGCCTCTAGCTTTCAGCGTATAGATAGACAAGAGTGTTCAGTTATGGACTCTTGTTTTTTTAGCTAATATACAAATTTAATTTCTTGAAGCTAGAGGCTAGTAGCTAGAGGCTATTTAAGGTTGACAAAAGTCGTGATTTTGCTATAGTCCACGAATTATGGAACCAATTATAAATGAATTACCCGGCTCAAAAGTTGAATTAAAATTCACAGTTACGCCGGAAGAAGTTAAGCCGTATATTGATGCGGTTGTTGAAGAAGTCAGTAGAGAAAAGACCATACCGGGATTTCGTCCGGGCAAAGCTCCCAAAGAAGAAATCATTAAAGTTCTTGGCGGGGAAATGCAGCTTTGGCAATTGGCTTTTGAACGTGTTGTGCGTACTTGGTTTGTAAAAACCATCATAGATAAAGGTTATGAAACAATCGGTTCACCTGAGATTGCCGTAGATCAACTTACACCCGGCCAGGATGTTAAATTTACGTGCACGGTTGCCATTATGCCCTCGATCCGGAATGCTCATGAAATCGCCGAGCCTTTTGTGGTGATGGATGTTAAAGAGGTTAAAGATGAAGAAGTTGAGAAGGCCATTGAAGAATTACGCGCCATGCGCCGAAAGGAAGTCGCCAGCTTAAAGCCGTCACAAAAAGAAGGAATGGTTTTGGTTGATATGGAAATGAAAAAGGATGGAGTTTTATTGGATGGCGGGCAAGCCAAGGATTATAAAATTTACCTTGGTGAAAATCATTACATTTCCAAATTATCCGAGCAATTGTTGGGAGTAAACAAGGGCGATAAGAAAAATTTTACGCTTCCTTTTCCGGATGATCATTTTCAAAAAATGTATGCCGGGAAGGATATCGATTTTGAAGTTATCATTAAAGAAGTTTACGAGATTCAATTGCCGGAAGTTGATGATGAGTTTGCCAAAAGCCTGGGAATAGAATCCGTTGCCGCACTCAAAGAATTATTGCGCAAAAATTTAAAAGCCGAGAATGAACGCCGTGCTTTGGAAGTGGCGGAAATCGAATTACTGGAGACTTTGGTTAACAAAAGTTTGTTTACCGAGGTGCCCGAGATACTGCTTAAAGAGGAAACCCGCCGAATGTTTGAGGAAATGAGGCATGATATTGAAGAACGAGGAGGTAAAATGGAAGATTATCTTACAAGCCTCAAAAAATCCGCAGATGAGTTTAAGATCGAGATGTTGCCGACCGCGGAGAAGCGCGTGAAAACCGCGGTTTACGTTAAACATATTGCCAAAGCGAATGATTTGGCTGTTTCCGACGAAGAATTGGATATGGAGATAGATAAGGTATTGGAGCAAGCGAAAGATCAGGATAAAGAAGTGAAAGAACGCATCAGTTCGCCAGAGTATCGCGAGTATGTTCAAGCGATGATGCGCAATCGTAAGACTTTGGAGTTTTTAAAAGAGAAAGGAATAAAGGATTATAAAATATGGCTGGAAAAATTCGCCAAAGAAGAAGCGGAACATGCGGCACAGCATGGCGGTCATGTGCACGGACCGGATTGTAATCATGAATAAAGTCAATCAAGCTGAAAGTCTACCAAGTGCATAAAGTGGAAGGAAGGAATGAAATTAAAAACTTCGGAAAATTTCCGGGGTTTTTTGTTTTTGCACAACTTGTACTCTTGACATAAAATGCGGGACATGGCACGGGTATACTGTAGCTAACTAACAAGGAAAAAGTCATAACGTCGTGACGTCATAATCGGGTTGAATTTGTGGTTACGTTAAGATGTTAAGACTTTATGACGTTAAGACTATTATTGAGTTATGTTGGAAAGTTTAAAAAAATACTTTGGTTACGACGAGTTTCTGCCTTTGCAAAAGGAGGTCATCGATCATGTTATGAGCGGGCGGGAGGGTTTGGTTTTGATGCCGACAGGGGGAGGGAAATCACTTTGTTATCAGCTGCCGGCGTTGGAGATGGCTGGGGTTACGATTGTGGTTTCACCGCTTATTGCTTTGATGAAAGATCAGGTAGATACTCTTAGAGCTAATGGGATTCCGGCGGCATACATTAACAGCTCTTTGGATTATACGGAGATTGCTAAAGTTGAACGTGCAGTGCAGAGCGGGGAGATTAAGCTTTTATATTTGGCGCCAGAGAGGTTGGCGATACCAAGAGTACGGGAATTTTTGGTGAGCTTAAAAGTGAGTTTGTTTGCGGTGGATGAGGCGCATTGTATAAGCGAGTGGGGGCATGATTTTAGGCCGGATTACCGCAATTTGAGGGCTGTAAGGGAGCTTTTCCCATGTGCGCCGGTGTTGGCGCTTACGGCTACCGCGAATAAGAGGGTAAAAGACGATATTTTGGATCAATTAAAATTGCGGGATGCCAAAGTTTTTCAATTCAGTTTTGACAGGCCGAATTTGAGTTATAGGGTTTTGCCGAAAAAGCAGGTTTTGAAACAACTGGTTACCGCTTTAAGATCGGATGCCAACCAGTCTGCAATTGTATATTGTTTATCGCGCAAACGCGCAGAAAAGATGGCCGCGGATTTAAAGATTAACGGCATAAATGCCGCTTACTATCACGCGGGGATGATGGCGGACGATCGATCAAAAGTTCAAGAGGATTTTATCCGTGATAGAGTGAATGTAATTTGCGCGACTATCGCTTTTGGCATGGGAATCGATAAGCCGGATGTAAGGATTGTGGCGCATGTTGACATGCCAAAGTCCGTAGAGGGTTATTATCAGGAAACAGGGCGCGCGGGCAGGGACGGACTGCCAAGTAGATGTCTTTTATATTTTTCGAAAGGAGATGTTTTTAAGCATGAGTATTTTATACGCGGAATGGATAATCCGCTCGATCAAGCACGAGCGAGGAAACAAATTCAGGATGTTGTGAAGTATGGAGAGCTTACGACTTGCCGTAGAAGTTATCTTTTAAATTATTTTGGCGAGGAATATCACAAAGAAAATTGCGGAGGATGTGATGTTTGCGTACCGGTTGCGGCGGAAAAGAAGTTTGTTGCCGAAACAGAGAGTTATGATGATGAGTTATTCGAGATTTTGCGCGGAGTTCGCAAGCAGTTGGCGGAAGAGAGTGGAGTTCCGCCGTATGTTATTTTTGGCGATAAGAGTTTGCAGCAAATGGCACGGTATTATCCGCAAAGCGAGGAGAGTATGGGCCAGATATTCGGTGTGGGTAAGGAGAAACTCGCGCAGTATGGAGAAGAGTTATTAACCTACATTAAAGCGTATTGCGAAGATAAGGATTTGGTCGAAAATATGCCGGAGTTTGTGGAATCACGTACGGTTTTTAAGACGGCTGTCAGCTCGACCGTGATGACGACGGTGGATTTGTTCAATAAGAAAAAATCGATAAGAGATATTGCGGAGATAAGAGGGGTTAGGATATCCAGAGTTGTTTATCATTTGGAGCAGGCGCTGCAAGGCGGTGTTAAGATTGATGCTTCACATATAATTTTGAACCAGGATAGATTAAACAATATCGCTGAGGCATTCCGTTTATCGGGAGGGGATCTCTTGGCTCCGGTGCGCGAAAGGTTGGGAGAAGGTTACAGCTATGACGAGATTAGAGTTGCGAGGTTGGTGTTAAAGGCGAATTGAGGATTGCGAATAAACTACTAGGTACTGGCTACTACGTACTAAGTATTAAGTACTACGTATTAAGTACAGGGAACTGGGAATTGGGTATTGTTGGTGACGCGGTTTTATCTTTGCTAAGACATCAGCAAAAATGTTATACTTTCATGGCTATAACATTAATATGTCAGATAAGGAGAAAGCGAAAAATGAAGATAAATCCGATAGCTCCAATAATACCAATCGTTTATTGAAAGAGGTGCTGCAAACCAGCATACAGCGAACCAAAGAGATGAAATTGATTCCGGGGTTCGAGGAGTTTGAAGGGGTAACATCAATTACGCAATTGGTTAATTTGATTATTCGCAAAGCTTGGGAGGCGAAGGCATCCGATATCCATATCGACCCAACCAGCGAATCGGTTATAGTAAGGTATAGAATCGATGGAATCGTTTATGATGTTTTGGATTTGCCCAAAGACGACCAATCATTAATCATAACACGCATTAAAGTTCTTTCCGGGTTGCGCACCGATGAACATGCAATGGCACAGGATGGCCGTTTTAAGATTACCGATGGCGGCGTAAGCATAGATTTGCGCGTTTCCATTGTTCCAACATACAGCGGAGAAGATGTGGTTATGCGTTTGCTGGTTGGCGAGGCTCATCTGATCAGTTTGGATCAATTGGGATTTTCCGCAAGAGATTTGGAATTGATCAATCATTATGTTCATAGGCCGCACGGGATGATTTTGGCTACCGGGCCCACCGGATCCGGCAAAACAACGACCTTATATTCGATATTGCAGATTTTGAATAAACGCCAAGTTTCGATAGTAACAATTGAAGATCCGATTGAATATTCGGTTCAAGGGATAACGCAAATTCAGGTCAATACACAAACGAATTTGACGTTTGCGGCAGGCTTGCGCTCCATCGTGCGCCAAGATCCGAATATAATCATGGTTGGCGAAATCCGCGACAATGAAACGGCGAGTATTGCGGTTAATGCGGCCATGACGGGGCACTTGTTGCTTTCTACCATCCATACCAACGATGCGGCCACCACTTTGCCGCGTTTGCTTGATATGGGGATTGAGCCTTTTTTAATTGCCTCAACCGTAAATATTGCCATAGGCCAAAGATTGGTGCGTAAACTTTGTTTAAAATGCCGCAAACAATATGTGCCAACTCCCGAGGAGCGCACAGCCTTATCGCATATCATTCCTGAAAAATTATTGGCCACGGTGGAAAAGGCATGGCGCGCGGAGGGATGCTCGGAATGCAACCATACGGGTTATGCCAAACGGCTGGGAATCTATGAGGTGTTGGAAATAAACGAACAGATTAAGCAATTAATTATGCGCAGAGCGAGTGCGGATGAAATACAAAAAGCCGCGCAAGAGAGCGGTATGACATCCATGCTTGAAGATGCTTTTATTAAAGCGATAAACGGAGACACTTCTTTGGAGGAAGTACTAAGAGTTATCAGAGATTAAATATGGCAAAAAAAGTAAAAAAAATTCAGAAACCATTCATACTAACCTTGGCGACAAAGGAGAAAATTGTTTTTGCTAAACATTTGGCCAGTATGTTGGATGCTGGGATACCATTGCATGAAGCATTGGGTATTTTGCAGGAGCAAATCGCGCAAGCAACGTTAAAATATATAATAGGCACAGCGCTCGCGGATTTAGCTGATGGTATGCCCTTGCATACAAGCTTTGCCAAATTTCCCAATATTTTTGATTCATTTTTCATCAACTCCATCAGCGTGGGCGAGGCATCGGGGACCCTGCCGGAAACTTTGCGCTATATGGCGGTGCAATTGGAAAAAGCGGAAGAAGTAAAAAGCAAAGTAAAATCCGCTTTGTTGTATCCGGTGATTGTATTTTTAGGGTCCATAGCCATCGGTGTGTATTTGGCATTTTTCATGTTGCCGAAAATTTTACCATTATTTACCACCTTAAAAGTTCAACTGCCGCCAACGACGCGTGCCTTATTGGCCATCAGCGGATGGATGAGCGTGTATTGGCCGTACGTAATAGTGGTTACGGTTGTATTGGCGGTTGGTTTTTCTTTGTTGATGCGTGTTAATGCTTTCAGTTATTCTTTTTACAGAATGGTTTTAGTGGTGCCTGTGGTTAACAGGTTATTCAGAGAAATGCAGACAGCGCAATTTTCGCGAATTTTGGGCACATTGCTTTCGAGTGGAGTGACGATTGTTCCGGCGCTTAAAGTCACAGCAAAATCAATCGAGAATCCGGTTTATAAGAGAGAATTGGAGATGATTACCGCTTCAGTTGAAAGGGGAGAAACCATTGGCGAAGAATTGCGCAAACATCCGCAATTATTTTCCAGAATTTCGGCCAGCATGATAGGTGTGGGCGAGAGAACAGGAAAGCTTTCGGAGAGCTTAATATCCATGGCCGAGTTTACGGAACGCGAGGTGGATGGCATGACTCGTAATTTGTCGACATTGATAGAGCCGATTACACTCATGTTTGTGGGTTTGTTGGTTGGGTTTGTGGCCCTTTCCATTATTACACCCATATATCAAATAACGCAGGGAATCCACATGTAATTTATGAAAAAACAACGAGGTTTTACACTTGTCGAACTATTGATTGTGTTTGGTATTGTGGCGGCTTTGGTGGGATTAACCGCAGCTATTAGCAATACGGCAATCACTAACAGCGAGTTTGACCGTGTTGCCGATACACTGCGCGGCGAGCTGTTTGCGGCTCAAACCGATACAATCGCGGGAACGCATGATTCAGCTTGGGGAGTGGCTTTTAATGACAATTCCATAGTGCGATATAAAGGTGCAAGTTATGCCACTCGAGATCAAACATTTGATTTGGTTACGAATTTCGGAAATCAGGTTATAATAAGCGGAGCCGATGAAGTTGCATTTACCCGCCCTTACGGGATCCCGGTGACTTCGGTAGAGATTTCGATTTACGACGGTATGCGTCATGCAACTGCAACAATAAGCCATATCGGCACGATTGAAATAAATTAATATGAAAATATTCAAAAAAATAGTTTTTAGGAAGCTGGGAGGTCAATCATTGATCGAAGTAATATTGGCGGTTGCTTTGCTGGCGATTTTTGCTTCATCTTTATCGGTATATCTAAACAATCAGTTGGCTTACATGACGCGCGGGCAAAGCGCTTTAGAGGCAATTTATTTGGCACAAGAAGGTTTGGAAGCCAGCAGGTCAATAAGAGATACGGGTTGGGAGAATTTGGCAACAGGTACACATGGATTATTATATGATGGAACTTGGAGTTTTTCCGACACACAAGAATTGATAGGAATTTTTACACGGACTATTTTGGTGGAGGATATAAACGAAAATGAACGCAGTGTTATCTCTTGGGTAACTTGGCCGGGTACAACTGCATTGCGTTCCATTATGCTTGCAACCAATCTCTCCAACTGGAGGGAGATAATTGAACCGTTATTGATAGGCGATTGGCGAAACCCGCGCACTCTGGGTACCGTTGATTTGGGTCCGGGCAATGAGCCTACGGATTTGGCTGTGCGCGATGGCTTGATTTACCTGTCAGCGCAGGCTTCTTCGGGAGCCAAACCCGATTTTTTCATTATCGATGCAACCAATGGAGAAAGCCCGTTTGTTGCCGGTCAAATTGATACAGCGCCGGGTTTAAACGGAGTTGATATTGTGGGGGATTTTGCATATTTGGCCAATCAAGATGCGGCCAATCATTTGCAAGTTGCCAATATCAATAATCCAAGCAATCCATATTTGATTAGTTCCTACAGGCTAACGGGTAATACGTCGCAAGCTTTGGCGATTGCGGCTACGGGTACCGTGATTGTAATGGGAACAGCAAACGATTCGGGGCCGGAGCTGTTTACTGTGAATGTGGCAAATCCTTCGACCCCGGCGGTTTTAAATTCGCTCGAAGTTGGAGGAAATGTGAATAAAATTTTTATAAAAGGTGATAAAGCGTATTTGGCGACAAGCCATGATGATAAAGAGGTTATAATTGTAGACATAGCGAATCCGGGAAACCCTGCCATAATTGCGCAAATCAATTTACCGAATACCAATGATGCCCTGGGAGTGCATGTGAATTTTCAAGATAATCGTTTACACATAGCTCGAAAATTAAGCAGTTCCGCTAATTCGCCTGAAGTATCAATCTATAATGTTGCGGATCCGATTAATCCAGTTTTACTTGGATCCATGGAATTCGTTGGTGATGTTTACTCGGCTTACGGAGCGGATAATTTGATGTTTTTGGCTTCATCATACAGTTCGCAAGAGTTTCAGATTTACAATGCGATAAATCCCAACAGTATGGAGTACTGGGCGGGTATTAATTTTCCGCAGTTGGCGGTTGATATGGTTCTGGAGAATAATATTATTTATATGGCCATCAGATCCAATGATGCTCTTAGGATAATTACATCGCAATAGTTATGAGGAGTTCGTGTAAAACAGGATTTACTTTGTTGGAGGTATTAATATACACTGCTATGGTCAGTGTTATTATGCTGGGAGTAATTTCGTTAGCGTTTGTGACGTTGGATGTGCGCGGGAAAGTGAGAGCTTCGATAATCTTACAAGAAAACTATCGCTTTGCAATGAATCGAGTCACGATGATTGTTAATCAGGCTGAGGATATTACCTACCCGACCATAGGAGAGACGGGAACCGAATTGATTTTAGCCATGGCCGAGCCCGCACTTGATCCGACAGTTATTAATACGGTGGACGGAATTATTTATGTGCAACAAGGTTTGGGGCAACCAATGGCACTTACTTCGGCGGAGGTTGATGTGCAAGGGTTCAGTATCGATCGCGCCAGTACAACGGCACCTATGGTGCGGATTGTCGTATCCGGCAGATTGCGCGATTCGCATAGTTCTTACCCTGATTTATCGGTTACCACAACAGCTGTGGTGAGAAAATAAATATGAAAATAGGATTATTCGCACACAAGGCACCCGGGCAAGTAATGCTTACTTCCATTTTGATTTTGGGATTTTTAACTTTAACCGCCATCGTAATCGGTATAACCGCCATTGCCAGGGAAACGCAGTCAACGCTTGCCATGGAGAATAAGGCGCTCGCATCAGCCGCGGCAACGGCTTGCATGGAACAAGCTATCGACAGGTTGGGGAGAGAAGAGACCTACGCGGGTAATGAAGTTTTGGATGTTGCGGATATGCAATGCGGCATCAGACCGATTTTATATAGTGAAAATACTTGGACAATAGAAACTTTTTCACAAGTAAATAATCAAATCGCCAGATACCGCGTTGTTTTAAGCAGTAGGGCACCCGTGTTAATAAATTCTTGGGAAGAGGTAGCCACATTTTAATCATATTGTGGTATACTATCGCTATTAATAATTTAATTTTATTAAATTTAATTTATTTAAGGAGGGACATAAATTAATTTTGTTCATTCCAAAAATGTTTTTTATGAAACACACAATGAAAAGTGGTTTTACATTAATCGAGTTGCTTATCGTTATCGCTTTAATAGCGGTGTTAGCCGGTGCAGTTATTATTGCGCTTAACCCCGCACGTCAATTCCAACAAGCTCGTGATTCCGAGCGCTGGAGTCATGTATCGGTTTTATCAAATGCGATACAGCAGAATATGGCAGAGAACCGCGGGCTTTGGGCATGTGCAGTGGGTGCAATTCCAACATCTACAACACCTATCCATTCATCATCAACTCCTGGAGGTTATGATCTTTGTACTTGTTTAGTACCAAATAATTTGGCCTCTATGCCATTTGATCCAAGTGTTGGTTCATTTAACAGTTGTAGTGATTATGATACGGGTTACTCTGTCACGAGGAACGAGGCTACTGGTCGTATTACGATCCAAGTTGATGAACCAGAATTGGCAACAAGCATTAGCGTCCAACAGTAATCAAGTTCTACAAATTAAACAACCTTCTTTATGGAGGTTGTTTTATTTTTTGTAGTTGTAATGAAAGAAATTATTTAACTCCAATCATTTTAATTCCAAGTAAAATTTTTACAGGTAAAAATTTGCTCAAAGCTCGTCGCAGACTTTTGGGGAAGATGTTTAAAGTTGATTCGAGAGCAATCAAAACTGATGTTGGGCAGGGGAGGTGGTAGCCTTTGGCGCCAATGAGGTTGTAGATTTTGCGGAAGCCGGTAGTACGAAAAAGATTACGGAGCTCGCGGTTCGTGTATTCATGAAGATGAAAGCCCGTTGCTTCATCGTCGAAGTATTTTGAGATGTCGTGCGGGCCGTTGAAGCGGTGAGGTGTCTCAAGTATATACCTTCCTCCTTTTTTTAGAGCGGTGTAGACGTTTCTAAGTTGCTCTTTCGCATCATCAGGATGGAGATGTTCCATTAGCTGGGTGCTATAAGCAAGGTCGACGGAGTTTTTGGGAGCGGGGATGGATATGCCATCGGAGATGATGAGTTCACAGTTTTTAGGAATGGGTCCGAGAGCGGTTGCGAATTCTTTGGAGACATCGATTGCAATCGCTTGTTTGACCAGAGGAGAGATTCCGCGGATTGTGGCTAAATTGCCGGCACCAATCTCTAAGTAGGTAATATTTTTTTGTAAAAATGGACGGAGAGTTCGTTTTGTTGCTTTGAGATAGGACTCGTTTACTGTGCGGGGGTTGGTTTTTAGTGATGGGACTTTGGAGTAGAGCTCGTCGTAGAGTTTGCGGTATAAAACAAGACGCTCGGTGCGAGATGCGGAGCGGAGTTGGCTCGCGAGGCGTTTTTCGAGTTTGTAGTGATCTATTCGATGTTTTGGAATGGCTTTGCTCATGGAGGGATTGTAGCATGCGGTGAGGAAGGGGCTCAATTGAAAAATAAATATTTAGAGCAACTATTATAAATGATAGATAAAAAACTCTCCTTGGAGAGTTTTTTTCACTGGTCCCTCTTTATATAAAGCAAAGGGGGACACTCCCCGCTATCCGATGTTAACCGGACAATGGGGAGTGGGGTGGCCAACGGGAATCGAACCCGTATTAGTGGAACCACAATCCACTGTGTTAACCGTTACACCATGGCCACCATGAATTTTTGTATTATCAATTTATAGCTACAAATTCGTTTGATAGTTATACAGGATATTGTGATTTTTGGCAAGTGTAATGATAGGTGGATTATTGACTATTTTACTATTTTTGCTATGATCCCATCAGTTCATTTGCAGGAGATGAAAGAGTATTAAGCGATTCATGAAGCCGCTTTTGTTCATTAATAAGGTCATAAAAGATTATCGTTTAAGTCCATAAAATTTCAGACAGTGTCAAACTGCTGTGGTGTGTTTATCGTCTGGTATTGGTCACGTGTAAAGATGAAGGAATTCAATGGAGGGAAAAATGCCGGTAAAAAAGAAGGTTGCTTTGTTGGGAACGGTGGATACCAACTGGCGAGAGAACGTTAAAATGCATCTTGCCAACGATTATGAAGTTTTGGACAATACGGACGATCGTTGGAACGATGCGAAAACAGCCGAGCAAATTGAGCCGCTGTTGGCTCAAGACCTTGCTATTGTTCACGAAGCGGATGTTGTGATTTGGTATCATGATGCGGGCGCGTTTGGCGCCACGGCGTGTATTGAATTGGGATATCTTGCGGCTTTCTCGGACTCAGAAGGCGTAAAGATTAAAGTTCATGTTGAGCTAAATGTGGCCAAACGCGAGTACATGCGAGCACTGGTTTTGCACCATCCAAACATGAGTTGGGCCGAGTGTTGGAGCGAGGTTTATAATTTTATTGAAAGATAGATAACTGTGTGTTTTTTCTCCCAAACTCGGGAGATTTTTCATTATCGGTTAAATCCTTGATTAATTATTGGTTTTGCGCTATACTCACGTGACTTTTAAGATTATGACAAGTATCCGCAACATCGCGCTCATTGCGCACGTAGATCATGGGAAAACAACCCTGGCCGATGCTCTTATCAAACAGAGCGACAGCATAACCAGCCGTGCCATGGAAGGCACGACGATTTTGGATTCCAACGAATTGGAGCGCGAGCGCGGTATTACCATTCTCTCCAAAAATTGCGCGGTTATATATAATGAAGTGAAGATTAACATTGTTGATACTCCGGGGCACGCGGATTTTGGCGGAGAGGTGGAGCGAGTGATGAATTTGGTGGATGGAGCGCTTTTGCTTGTTGACGCTAAAGAAGGGCCAATGCCACAGACACAGTTTGTTTTGAAAAAAGCGATTCAGGCCGGACACAGAATAATCGTTGTAATCAATAAAATAGATAAACCGGATGCAAGGCCGGATTGGGTGCTTAATCAGACTTTTGATTTGTTTGTTACTCTTGGAGCATCGGATGCGCAGGCGGATTTTCCCGTGGTTTATGCATCAGCAAAACAAGGTGTAGCGGGATTGGATGAGGATCTTTCTAAAATGAAAGATATCAAGCCGCTTTTTGATACGATTGTGAAAGAGATCCCGGAGCCGAAAAATGATGTGAATGGAACATTGCAAGTCAGCGTCGCCAATATTTCTTACGATAATTATCGCGGGAAGATGGGAATTGGGCGCGTGCAACGTGGCGTGTTTAAACCGGGTACTGTTGCTTGGATAAATCGTGAGGGTAAGGTCACGAGCGCGAAAGTATCAGCCGTATATTCTTTTAAAGATTTAGGTAAAGTTGAGGTCACTGAAGCGGAAGCAGGGGATATTGTTACATTTGCGGGAATTCCCGATATTCAAATTGGTGAGACTTTGGCTGATCCGAACAATCCGGAAGCGTTGCCGGTTATTTCGATTGAGCAACCAACAGTAAAGATGAGGTTTGGGGTGAATACATCGCCTTTCTCGGGTAACGAAGGAAAGTATACAACATCCAGAAACATCAAAGAGAGATTGGACCGTGAGTTGCAAAATGATGTTGCGCTTCGTGTGGAGGATTCCACGGAACAGGGTGAGTTTGTAGTTTCCGGACGCGGTGAGTTGCACTTGGCGATTCTTGTCGAGAAAATGCGCCGCGAAGGTTTTGAACTGCAAGTATCGAAGCCACAAGTTATTTTTATAGAAAAAGATGGAGTTGTTACCGAACCGTTTGAATCGGTATCCATCGAATGCCCCGAGGATATGGGCGGGTCGGTTATCGAAGAGGCAGGTAAGCGCAGAGGTGAGATTATTGATATGCGCATGGAGAACGGATCTACATTTATAGATGCGATATTTCCAACCCGCGGTTTGATTGGTTACAGATCTCAGTTTGTGCGCGCTACAAAAGGCCGCGGTATTATCAACTCAATATTTTTGGAGTATCGCCCTAAGCTTGGCAACATCGAATCAGCTCCGCATGGATCTTTGGTTGCTTTTGAACCGGGCGTTGCTGTTTCTTATGGGCTTTTAAATGCTGAAGAAAGAGGCCAGCTATTTATTACACCGGGAGTTAAGGTTTATGAAGGAATGGTTGTGGGGCAAAACGCCAAGCCCGAAGACATGGAAGTGAATGTTTGCAAGGAAAAGAGATTAACCAATATGCGCTCTAAGGGTGATGGTGTTTCGGAAGTTTTGGACGCGCCGAGGATTATGACTTTGGAAGAAGGAATGGAGTATTTGGGAGATGATGAGCTTTTGGAGGTTACTCCGATATCGCTTAGAATCCGTAAGAAGCTCTTGAAGATGCACGAACGCAGACGTGCTCAAGGAAGCAAAGAATAAATAATGAATTTCGTAGGGGTAATACCTTGTGTTTACCCTTTCTATCGCCGTAGGCGGAACTAACAAACTTTAAGAACGGGAATTTGCAGAAACGTCTCGGATTGAGGCGTCTTTGCTTTGGTGAAAACTCACCACCTGCCTCATCCTTGATTTTTTACCGTATTTCTGGTAATAATTAGCAGGTACTTTAGAAACAAAGTGAAACGGAGGAGGTGTCATGGAAAGACTCTGCGATTTACTGCTCCATCAAGAGAGATTGACCCTATACGCAATTGTGGTTGGGTTGGTGATCTTGGTTGCGGGGAAGACAGTTCCGCATAAGATTTTGGCAAAAGTAAGTACTTGGCCATATTGCTCTCCGAATTGGATTACCTTTTGGGGAGTGATTATTTTTTATATTAGTTTAGGGTTTTATCTTCTGAATTATTATGCGGTTATGTATTTTACCGAGTGTCTGCCACTGGCAACATTGCTCTACTTCATAAGCGAATCGATGGATTTTCTCGATGGACGTATGTCCAAATCGATGCAGATTCACGGCATTCCCAGAACTGAAATCAGCATTGAGCGCGGCACATGGGGTGACCCTTTGGCGGATAAAATTCGTCATCTTCCCGCGATTGCCTGCTTGATGTTTGCTTCTGTCTTTTCGCTATATATTGCCGTGCCGGTAATTCTTGTTGATGTTGTTGGCACCTTTGTACGTAAACCGTTTACAAAAAAACCTTTTACGAGGTACAAGGTATTTCAATTCATAAAAGAACATCTTAGGCAATCGAAGGCCTCTAATGTTGGCAAGATTAAGTCGTTGTTTCACGGGATCGCGATTGCTGTCGCAGTTTTTTATCACCAAGCATGGATTGAACCGGGATCTATCCCTAACATACTGCTTGGCGTTGCGCTTGTCTTTGGCGTGTTGAGTGTAATCTCAAGAGCTAGAATCAGCCGTGAAGTAGATCAGGTGATAGACGACGTTCACGCTGTTTTCTGAGTTGCATCACTTTAACTAGATCCCTCTTGAAGAGGGGTTTTTATTTTCTTGCCTTATAATTGAAAGAGGAATAAGTTTCTTGCGTATAAATAAGCAATTAATAATTATGAAAAATACATTTTTGGCACCAATTGCTTTGTTAAGCGTTTTTTTATTGCCCGGATGTGGAACTGCGGATGCGAATACCGCTTCAGCTCAACCTCAAGATGAGGTTTTAACCGTGCAAAGGCCCGAGAGGGAGCCGGATATGATGGGAATGGTGAGTGGCATGGTAGGCAACCAAGTGACCATCTTGTTGTTTAATGAGGAGGATATGTCGTTTGGGCAACGTCCTGCAACGGATCAAACATCAGAAAACAATCAGACGGATCAAGGAACAGCATTGAATCCGGCAACAGCATTTGGTTCGTCCGGTGGAACTGCCGGAACAAATATGGGTCCGGGTATGGGCGGTGGTTTTAGAGGCGCGCCTCCGGGCGGTGAGGGTGGAACCGGTACATTTGATCGAGAGGCAATGCTTGAGGCGCGAAATGAAATGTTAAAAGAGTTGAAAGCCAAAAGTATTGGATCGGAAACAATCATGATTCCTGTTGGGATTCCCATAATAAGCGGAGGAAGGCCGGGTGGAGAGTCGGGAGCACAGAATCAAATATCATTTTCGGATATTCAAAAAGATAGTTTAATTACAGTTTGGTTGAATCCCGAAGTACAAGATAAAAAAGTCGCGGAGTTTGTGGCTTTGATGGGAGGGGGTATGGGAGGAAATAGAATTAATAATAACGGAGGAACTGCAACACAAAACTAATATGTCGGAACCAACATCGATTTTGGAGGAGAGTAAGAAATCTAAAGTTATAGGAGGGATATTTAAACGATTGTCTTTGCCAAAAGTTGTTGGTGCGATTGTAATGCTTGCTGTTATATCCGGCGCTGTTTGGTATTTTGGTTTTAGGACAGATTCCAAATCACAAGTCGTGCAAGCCAAGCAAGAAATTTATGTTATCAATAGAGATGATGTGAGAGTCGCTATTGAGGCGGACGGAAAAGTTGTTGCCGATGATATGGTGGCGCTGTCGTATCCGGTAACGGGAGTCACCATTAATAACGTATATGTAAAAGAGGGTCAACAAGTTAAAAAAGGTGATAAGATTGCGACAATGGATACGGGTTCGAATCAATTTGATTTGAGAAGCGCGCAAAATTCTTATCAATCGGCTTTGAATAATTTGGAGTTAAAGATGCAGCCGCCGACAGATCAAGAGATTGCTTCGGCTAAAGCTGCGATTGAGCAAGCGGAAATTTCTTTGGAGCAGACGAAGATATCAAATGAGCAATCAAAGGCAACCGCGGAGCAAAATATCGCCAATGCGGAGAGGAGTGTGCAGACGGCGACGTTGAATTTGCAAATGAATCAGAACGCGGATACAAGCCAGATAATTCAGAATGCTTATGAGGGTTTATTTAATACGATTCAATCCGTAGCGATTACAATTTCCAATGCCATCGCCAAGTCGGATGAGATTTTGGGAGTTGATAATGAAGCCAGAAGCTATACGTATAGATCTTACATGGGTGTATTGGATTCCACTTCTTATGATGCCGCAAAATACAGTTACGAAACATCTAAGATACAAAAAAATATTTTAGATTCGGCAATGGTGGGTTTAACCGCAGAGAGTTCGCATGGATCAATCCAGTCCGCAGCAGATACGGCTAAGACGGCACTCGAGAATTTACAGGCGCATTATTTGGATTTGCAAAGAGTTTTGGATTATTCGATGACCGGAGTTGATTTTTCGCAAACGCAATTGGATTCCATGAAATCTTCCGTCTCATCCATGCGATCATCCATCGCGAGTAATTTATCATCCATATCATCGGGTCGGCAGAGTATTATTTCCGCACAAAACAGTTTGAGTAATTATCAGATTAATTATGAGAAAGCGTTGGCGGATTTGGAAGCGACCAAGAAAAAAGCGGAGCAAGATTTGGCTACGCTGGAGACAAACTTGCGGTTGAGAGAGATTTCTTTGGATCAAGCTAAGATTTCTTATGATACTTTGATGGCTCCGCCAAAGGAGATTGATTTGGTAAGCTCGCGCATCGCGGTTGATAACGCGAAGATCAGTTTGGATCGAACGCTGTATAACATCAATCAAGCCACGCTAGTGTCACCGATTGATGGCGAGGTGGTGACATTGAACGGCAAAGCCGGAGATTTGGTATCCAAGGAAGAATCGGGTGCTTTTGTGCAGATATTGAATAAAGATACCTTGTTTATAGAGGTGAACATTGAGGAAGCGGATATCAACAAAATCAGTGTCGCACAGAAGGCATATGTAACTTTTGATGCGCTCGAGGATGTGACGATTGATGGCGAGGTTAGCTTTGTGTCTGTGATTTCGGAGCAGAGTCAGAATGGAATCACCAGTTACTTGGTAAGGGTGCTTTTGGATCAAGAGGGAACAGAGGGAATTCGCGAAGGTATGACGGCTTTTGTGGAGTTTTCGGTAGCTGAAAGCAACGATGTGCTGGTTGCACCGGTTTCGGCTGTAAAGAATGTCAGTGGTAAGCCATCAGTGCAAGTTGTGAGTGGAGAGTGGGTCCCTGTTGTAACCGGATTTACCGATGGTAAGATGGTTGAGATCATCAGCGGAGTAAAAGAGGGTGATACGATTGTTTATTCGCTATGAGCAAAAAGCCGGCAATAGAATTAAAGAGCGTTCAAAAGTCGTATTTTTTATCCAATGGTGATGAAGTGCCGGTTTTAAAAGGCATAAATCTTAGAATCGAGGATGGGGAGTTTGTGGCAATTATGGGTTCTTCGGGTGGAGGTAAATCCACTTTGCTAAACATTATCGGCTGTTTGCATCCGCTGTCCCAAGGCGAGTATCATTTTTTTGGTGAGGATATTGGGAAAGTGAGAGATGATTATACGTTGGCTTTTATTCGCAATAAAAAAATCGGTTTTATTTTTCAGCAGTTTAATTTGTTTTCCAAATATACGGCGCTTAAAAACGTCGCTATGCCCGCGCTTTATGCGGGGCAACCTCGCGCTATAAGATTGTCAAAAGCAAAAGGTTTACTGAACGATTTGGGCTTGGGAGAAAGGATGCATCACAGGCCAACGGAATTATCGGGAGGCCAACAGCAAAGAGTTGCTATAGCGAGGTCGCTCATGAATGATCCGATTTTACTTTTAGCCGATGAGCCGACGGGCGCGCTGGATACTCAGGCCAGTAAGGATTTGATGCAAATATTTTTAGATCTTAAGAAACAAGGACGAACTATTGTGATGGTTACGCACGAAAATAGTGTAGCTAAATATGCAGACAGAGTGATTTATCTAAAAGATGGCGTGGTGGTTGATAACGATTATAAAGTATGATTTGGGATTTATATGTTATGGCGTTTGATGCGCTAAAATCCAATAAGGCCAGAACGGTTTTATCCATGCTTGGCGTTATTATCGGCGTATCAACCGTAATTGTTGTTTTTGGAATTGGAGAAGCGGCAAAACAGAGCATTGCCGATCAATACAAGAATTTGAATGTTACATCGCTGTTTGTGATGGGGTCGATGGGCGGCAGAGGGCCGGGGACCGCATCGTCAAAATTATCGGAAGAGGATGTTACGGCGATTTTGCAGGGGAGTGAAAAAGTTGCTCAAGCTACGGCTTTGCAACAAGGGAGTGGCAGTGTTTCTTATGGATCTGTAGATACAAGCTATAGTATTTATGGAACTTATAAGGCTATTGCTACGATTACTAATTTGGAATTGCAACATGGCAGGTTTTTTTCGGATGAGGAAAGTGAATCACGCTCAAAAGTTGTAGTGCTTGGGCATACTGCGGCCGAAGCATTATTTGGTGATGATGTGGAATCAGGGATTGGGCAGATTATTTCCGTGGCAAATAAAAAAGTGGAGGTTATTGGGATTTTGGCAGAGAATGGTGCGAGCTTGCCCATGCTTTCTTTTGATGAAGCTGTGTTTGCTCCATATGAAACCGCGGAGAAATCACTTTTGGGATCAGGGGCAAGATTCAGTTTATTGGTTTTAGCGGATTCGCCCGAGAATGTTGCGGGTGCCATGGAGGAGATGACCGCGATTTTGCGGACACAGCACAAGCTAAAAGATACTGCGGAGGATGATTTTAGGATTATGGATGCGGGAAGTATGGTGGGCGCCGCGCAATCATCCGCTAATGTTATGTCGTTGCTTTTAACTTCGGTTGCTGCGATTGTTTTGCTTGTATCGGGAATTGGAATTATGAATGTTATGCTCGTATCTGTCGCGGAGCGTACAAAAGAGATTGGAATCGCCAAAGCCATTGGCGCCAAAAGAGCAAACATAATGTTTCAATTTTTATCCGAGGCGGTTTCGTTATCCATGGTTGGAGGTTTACTCGGTATAGCTCTGGCCGCGGCCGCGGTACCGATTATATCAAACATGGAAATTTTGACGGTTGTGATGTCGCTAACAGGGTCGTTGATAGGATTTTGCTTTTCGGTGTTCGTGGGAATCTTTTTTGGAATCTATCCGGCGTGGAAGGCAAGCAGGTTGGATCCGGTGGACGCACTTAGGAGCGAATAACGTCAATTACTAATTACCAATTAACGATTAACAATTAATAATGAAGTACTCGAGTCGGCGCTCGACTTTTATAATATTTGTGTTTTATACTGTATTTATATGAATTACATGCAAGCAATAAGTGATTTTTTCGTAAAGAGGTCGCAAGGGGTGGAGTTTCTGCCTGCTTTATTACAAAAGTTGGAAAAAGATAGGCAAAGTTTGGATGAAGATGGGTTAACTTTGTATATCGAAGCCAAGGATGATGTAATCGAGGAGGTTAAAGAAATCAAAAACGGAGTGCGCACATATACATATACAGGCTCGTTTATACATGCATTTAAAAAGGATGGGTTACTACAACCAACTCCCACCGGTAAACCTTTTGAAAATCAAGATAATGCGATAGAAAAGGGAAAGATGGTTTTTTTGGTTAGCCCTGAAGGGAAAGTAATCAGCTGGTTTAATTCGCTAACCGGGAACATGATTGGGAATCCAACCAAGGTTGATGGCGATCCAAACAAACTTATTTGGATTATTGGAATATTGATGGTGTTGTTTGTGCTTTGGAAGTTGTTTGGAGGATTGATTTCTTAATAACCAACAGTAGCAACTCACTGGGCTCTTCTATCTCTGTAAGTTTGGAATAGCCGGGGTTGATTAAGTGATGAAAAATAATTATGGATAAAAAAGAGCAGACGATTCAAGCATATAATAATAATGCCGAAGAGATCGCGAAAAAGTTTGAGGGATTTGATAGGTCTAAAGATATTAATGAACTTTTTGCACTGATTGGCAAGAAAAATCCTCGCGTACTTGAGATTGGTTGTGCGGGAGGGAGAGACGCCGCAGTTTTTTTACAAAAAACTACTGATTTTTTGGCAATTGATGCATCTCAAAAGTTGCTTGATATCGCGAAGAACAGATTGCCAAAAGGAAAGTTTGTTTTGGCAGATGTTGAAAAATATGAATTCCCCAATGAACTGGATATTATTTATGCATCTGCATCTTTAATACATACAAATAAACAAGTTTTGCGTGAAGTCTTTCAAAGAATTTATTACGCTTTGTATCCTGGTGGTTTGTTTAGGATAACTATGAAACATGCAGATAAATATGTTGAGATTACCAAAGAAACACCATTTGGAACCAGGACGTATTATCATTTTTCCGAAGAAGAGTTGTTAGATTTGGGGAATTGTTTTGATGAAGTATTGATGTCTGAGGTTAGATTTGTAAAAGGTCAGAATTGGGTCGAGATATTATTTAAAAAAGCAATTTCAATATAAGAGATATTGTCGTTTTTGCGTGGGTAATTTTTGGTGCAGTGAAGCTATGTTTAAGCAATCGCGGTGTAGATTCTGTATTGCCCGAGTATGCTTGTGGGGGTGTTAAACGTTTTTTACTAAGCAGACAATTGTCACAAAGATTATTATATTAAGAATCCGGATAAAATTTATTGCTAAGCTAATATAAATCAGAAGCTCGCGATAATGAAACCAAAGCTTGCTGCATCGTTTAAGGGCTGAAGCAATAAAGTGAAAACTGCAAAGAGTACTCTAAGTATCTTAAGTGACTCTTTATAGTTTTCAGTTTATACTTGTTGTTATGACAGGAAAAACTCATTTTGTATTGGGTGCTAACGCCGCATGGGTGGCATTTTTACTAGTGCCTAAAGATATGTGGTTCTTATTTCTGCCCGTAATCGGCGGAGTGGCCGCGCTTTTGCCGGATTTGGATAATCGCCATGCCACCATACATCAATTGACCAAGGGGTTGCTAAGATTGCTGCTGATCGACCGTGTGCGGCACAGATCTTTATTTCATTCTTTGATAATTATTCCGGTTGTTGTATTTGCGTCATCATTTTTATATCCGATACATGCGATGGTTCCGGTTGTGGTTACACTCGGCTATATCTCGCACCCATTCATCGACGGATTTAATCCGCAGGGATGCGAGTATTTGTATCCTTGGAGTAAGAATTTCAGATTGATACCAAGGTTATTTTGTGTTGATACGGGGGGATGGGTTGATAGTGGGCTATTTGCATTCGGTTTGTTGATTTTGGCGGCTTATTATTTGTTTTTCTTTAATTTGATAAATATCAGTATTCAGTATTGATGACAGGAACGGCAACCGCGGTATCATTGACTTAATGCATGATTTATGGTTTGATGATTTTGGAACTTTGACAAAGGCGGCGGAGATGAACTCTATCAACAAAAATAAAACCGGTTGGAAAGAATTTTTTCGAAATCTAGCAAAGTGCCTGAAACATGCTTTGTGGATTTCTGTTCTTTTTTATGCTGCAATGTATTATACAACTCCGAATTTCGCGGAAGATGTTGCATCCCAGGATTTTGTATTGGTCGATAGAATATTATCCGGAGATGCGGATCCAAAGATGATAGAAGAACCAAAGGTGCGTGACGCGGTGAGTGAATTGCGTAACAACGTTTATGATGGCACAAATGATAATAAAGAATTTGCCGCTCTGGAGAGCGAATGCGCAGAGATCTGTTCAGATGTATTAAGGCCGTTTCAATATTGCAGTAACGGCCGGTGTGTGATTATGGGCGAACAACCGCGAAGGGAATGCAGTAAACCTGCAAGTTGCACCCCCGAAAAACAATCGACTATAGATCATATTCGGAATTTGCGTGAAGCGGGTTGGTTGACTCGCGATAATTTTCCGAAATATATGGAAAAGTATAATGATCGGGTTTATACGATTTGGCAAAAAACAAAATTTTTCGCTCTGGCGATCTTCATGGTGTTTATTTCCCTTCTTTTGTCATCCTCTTATATCAAAAAAATAATGTTGCATTGGAATATTAAAAAAGTCAGAAATTTCAAAGAGAAGTTTGAACACATCAAGACCGGCGGCCAATACAGAACCAGGGCTTTACAAGAACCGCTTTCCGTAAAAAGCATAAATTCCGCCTTGGAACATAACTTGATTCCCGAAAAAGAAGATATAAAGCAAGCACGTAAGGTTGTACAAATACTTGAGAAACACACGGATGAAGAATTGGAAATACAGGAGATAGAGGAAAATCAGCGCGGATACTTTGTGAGATAAACGCTCGGACGCTATCTATTAGCGTCTTTTTAATTGGTGTGATTAGCGAAATTTTGAATCGTGTGAGAATTTATCAATAAAAAGATGGTTTGTATGGATTGACAGAACAAATTATGTATGTATAATTGAGTGTAAATCGTTCACCATGAACGAATAACTTGTACTTTAGATGTTAAAGATTGGCGATAAAAAGCCGTCACAAAAACGGTATAATAAGGAGAGATACCATGAACCGCAATTACGTAGTACATTTTGTTTCGTTATTCGTTGCAACTCTTGTTTGGGGTTGCGGTGGAGATGATTCGGACGATCAAACTCAAACTACAGTCGATGCCGGTGATGTTGACGGCAATGTTCAAGATGTGCCGGACAGTAGCAAGCCTGATGGCGATGATATCGATAGCACTGTGTCCGACGCGGATGATCCCGATACTCAAGATCAGGATGCCCTGGATAGCAACGTGCCCGATGCGAATGATTCTGATGTGCAGAATCAGGATGCGCCGGATGATACCACAACCGATAGTGGCACTGCCGTCGTTTGTCCGAGTTGTGATGAGTTGTTGACTTGGGATACCACCAGTTTTGACAACAGCACTTACGGTGAGATAAGCACGGCAAATGATTGGGGTGATGCGTATGCCCATAAAATGCTTGATGAATGCCCTGGTTGGAGCATTTTTGAAGGTCATGCGGGCGGAATTGGCGACACCCTGGAGATCGCTTCGTGCGATGATGGACTTGTGCTTCGATGGGCTTATGAATCGTTTACTTCCATACAGCTTTCGCAGGGATGGACCGGAACGACCAATACCCAGATAGTCATTGGGTCGAGCTATCAGGATTTCGTTCAGGCATATCCTGATTACGATAGCACCTCGACGGAACTCACCACGTATGGTTATGCCTTCTTGAAGTACGATAACGGATTCGCGACCTTTGAAGATAGCGTACTAACCGCACTCAACGTGTATTGACACATCGCGACTCCTCACGCTTTGATTGCTTCAACATCGTGCCAATCTTGCCAAATGGATTAAAGCTGGTCGGATCCGCGCTTCAAACTTTTTCATGATTCAAATTCGGCGTTGGGTTTATCTCGGCGCTATTTTTTTATCTTGATTTACAGGATGAACAGGATTAGCTGGATTGATGCTTAAGTAACAATCCTGTTAATCGGTTGGCAATTCTGTAAATCAAGATAAAAAAATCTTCCGAAAGACGGAAGGTTAGTTGGTGTTTGTGGAGAGGCGATCGTTGTATGAAGCGATAATTCGCTCTGCCAAATCCATGTGATTGCGGTATTGCGGAGCACTTCCAATTACCTCGGGAAACATGCCGATCGGGTCGTACAGGGCGGCTTGCATGCCAACCGCCAGAGCACCTTGCACGTCGGCCGTGGGATTGTCGCCGATATGCAAGACTTCTTCGGCCGCAACGCCGCAGCGATCCAATGCTCGAACAAAGATTTCCGGGTCAGGCTTGGCCACCCCTTCGGCTCCGCTGTCAAGAACATGTTCAAAGTAATGGCGAATGCCGTATTTTGCCAAATCGCGATCCAGAGTACCTTGGGCATTGCTAATGGCAATTACGCGTACATGGTTACGATGGAGCGCTTCCAAAGCCGCAAGCGCATCATGATAGATTTGATCAAAGAAATTTACATCATCATGGTATTTGAGGCATTCCTCACGGAATGTTTCCAACTTTGTCGGTTCACAAACAACTTCTCGGAAGAAGGGGTAGATACGACACAACAATTCACAGAGTACATCGGAAAAATGCGCTGTTTGTGAACGCGCGTTAAGGTCACCGTTTGTGAATACGTGGCTGCGCATTTCGTGATCAGCGCGTAGAATTGCTACAGGAGTGATATCGAAATCGAAATGTTTTTTTATGAATCGGGACACTTGTTTGGCGTCCAGCCCAACAATAGTATAACCCAAATCAAATGAGACAATTTTAACTTGAGAGAAATTTATCAAGCTCCAATTGGTGATCATGGTGCGCTCCTTTAAATGTGCGGGTAATCTTTAACAAGAAATATGGTAAAAGTCAACTCTTACTTGAGATGTGGCTTTAAATATGGTAGAAAATATAGAGTACATTCAACAACCGCCAATTATGAGGAGAGCTGCATGATTCAACTGGCAGAATATCTGAAGTTGGGATATCGCGGAATTGTTTTTTTAGGTGTACAAGAGTGGGAGGAAAAAACGGGTTATCATGATGATCATACTTTGCAAACTTTAGTTTGCTTCGACAAAGACGGCCAACCCTTAAAATTGGAGATCCATTGGGTGGAGAAGTACCGCCCAAACGGAGGCGGAAGGGATTGTGAGATCCGGATTAAGCAAGTCATCGATCAAAACGAGTATGAGGAGCTGGTAAAAAAATACGGCGTACAAGATGACCTTTTGTATTATCAAGGCCGAGCCAAGAGAGAATATCAAATGCGTAAGGCTCGAGTTGAAATTGATGCTTTGATTCCGAAATGCCCGGTATGCGGCACGCAAATGACTCTTAAGCTGAATCGCAACACCGGAGCTCCGTTTTGGGGATGTTCGGGTTTCTCCAGAGGAAAATGCAGAGCCACGCTCTCAATATCGCGCAGTGATTATCAAAAATATAGCAATTTATCAAAAGTTGCCAATTTGTTTTGAGAAGGCGAATCTCTCCGGGTAATTACCCGGTTTTTTATTTTACCCAAGCGGGGATTATGTGCAGGTTGCTAAGTATTTCGCCAGGATTTAGCACAAAAATGGTTGCTATTATAATGGAATAAATAATTCCAACCGTCAGATCTTTCATGATATCAAATTTTGAATCTTTGTTGATTAGCCTTTTTCCGCTCCAGTGCATCATGGCCATACCAACTATGTTGGTTATCCAGTAATTTAAAATAAAGGCCGTAAGGAAAAAGTTTTTAGAGACGGGGAAAATATATGAAGTGAGTTTAAGCGCCGGCCAGGTCATTGCCCAGGCCAGGGGAACATTCACAAAAAGATCGTTCCACCAGGAAAGGGGAGAGAGGATGAAGCCAACAAAAAAAGATACCGCGTGTTTAATTATGTAGCGAGGATGATTTTCTTTTGTGTAGTTTTTTATCGAACTTAAAATGTTTTCAATACGGGAATTCATGAGTTATGTATATCATATTTCGTGTAATAAAAAAAGATCCGGCAGTTCGGATCTTCGGAGTTTAGGCAAAGCAAATTTGCGATTTGCCCTGATGCTTGGCTTGATACATCAATTTATCGGCTTCTTGAAAGCAAGCGTCAGAATCTTGTTTGGTGTCGCCATGCGAAAGCCGATTTTCGCGAATCTCGTAGGTACCGGCAGAGAAAGATCCGCGATAAGGCTTGACGGAAGAAGAGGAGATTAGTTCTGTGTTCTTGAATCGGTTCAAAAAATCTTGAATTATCTCCAGGCTTTCTTTAAGATTGCCGTAACTGATGACGATGAATTCTTCACCGCCATAACGCCCCGCAAAAGCTTCGGGATGGGTTTGCAAGATTTCGGCGAGAGCGCGCAATACGGTATCGCCAAACGCATGGCCGTAGAGGTCATTGGCCGCTTTAAAGCTATCAATGTCAAGCATGGTTACGCAGGCGATGGGAATTTCTTTGTGATAGACACCTTCCACCGTTTGTTGCAGGCGGTGCGAGCAAGAGCGTTGATTGGGTAATTGGGTTAGTGGATCGGTTTTTGCGCGGCTTTTATTGGTTTCGATTTCTTGCTTGGCATCATAACACGCGCCAAACCAATTCGCGGCCGTAATCAAGAACTCTTGATCAGCTTCGGTAAAAACCCTTTCGCTTGAGGTGTCATCGATGGCGATTACACCCAAGTGGCCGTTACTCCTGAAGCTGAATAAAGCATCCCAGCCGATTTCCGCAGTTGGCGTCCATAGCCATCCGCCGGCCCGCAGTTGGGCAAATTGATCAGGAGATATTTGTACATTGCGTGATCCTATTAATGGCAGGTGGTATCCATAACCGGTCGCCAGATACAGATTCCCCAGGTTTGGTTTTTTGAGATTGTCACTGCGCAGGTAGGCAAGGCGGTCTACTGCGATAGATCGGCCAATTTGCTCCAGCATCCACTCCAAAAAAAGATTGAACGGACGATTCATGAGCGAATTAACCACTTGCGCTGAAAAAATCAAACGGCGCCGCGCGGTATCGGGGTCATATGTTTTCATTCGTCCCTCACTCGTTTAGTGTTGAATGTTTGTAATGTGCGAGAAATATTTATAACAATAACAATCGATTATGTCAATTAAAAAGAGCTGATATGGTTGATTTTTAGTTCGGTTTTTGATGAATGTTAAGTTCAGTGTACATTTGAAGAAGGAGATATGACCAATCAAGAAATTCAAAAATTCCGTATCGTTATACTCGTTGGCGGTATGGGTACTTTTCACAATGGGGTCTTTTTTTATTCGGACAACTAAGATAAGCTTATTAAAGTATGAAGAAATATTTATTGTTATTGCTGTGCGTGTTGTTGATTTCGGGTTTTGGATGCAAGAAAAAAGTTGCGAATGTGGATCAAGCGGTGGTCATACCCGAGGTAAATAAAGAAGATTTGGTTAAAAATGTTAACTTTGGTTACACAACCGCAACCATAAGCGAGGAAACGGAAAAGTATTATTTGGATATCGATTACCCTGTATTCAGCGGAGAAAATCAAGAAGTTGTGGATGTCATTAATGGCAATATTAAAGAAAAAGTAGATCAAAATGTGCAACAATTTCGTAATGATTATGCGGATACGGATCATGAGTACGACCCGGGGCCGTGGTTTTTGGGTTATGATTTTTATGTAAAAAGAAATGACGAATATTTTATTAGTGTGGTTTTGGAAGGAAGTATTTATACGGGTGGAGCGCACCCCAACCAGATGTATGAGACATTTGTGTTTAATTTGGAAGAGGGCGGAGCGCCGATGCAGTTGGAGGATATATTCAATACGATGGCGTCGGTTTTTGATCCTGATTCCGGGGTAAAGATAGGATGGTTGGATTATTTGGCAACGCATGCCCAGTTGAATCTGATGGGTAGGGAGTATGCGGATGCGGATTGGATAATTTCGGGCGCCGGGCCGAATTCGGCAAATTTTCAACGATTTTATATAACAAATACGGATTTTGTCATTATTTTCCCGCCATATCAGGTTGCTTCATATGCTGAGGGTCCCATGGAAGTGGCTTTTGGTTTTGATGATTTGGCGGATTATTTAAGGGCTTACGCGTTTTGATCGTTAAACGCAGCGGGGGATGGAATATCTTTTATTTTAAGTTATTGACGACCGGAGGATGATTTTATAAGGTGGTAAGCGGAATCGATTTGGAGGTAACAAAAGTCAAAAGTCCATCTAGCTGGTTCATCCAGCTTGACGGACTTGATAGACTTTTAGCTTGATAGACTATAATGATTATGAAAAATACCAAGTTTATTCCTTACTGGAAAAATTTACTGAATTTTTTTCTTGATAAGAAAACAGATTGGAAACCAAAAGCGGGTGTGGCTTTTGCCGTTTTGTATCTAATATGGCCAATTGATTTAATACCCGACATCGCGCCGATTTTGGGCTGGTTGGATGACATCGGCATCACAGCTCTTGCGACGGGGTACTTGGCTTATGCGGTGAATCGATATATATCAGCGTCGAACGTCGAATGTCAAATGTCGAACGTTGAGCAAATTGAGTCTGATGAAGCTAAATGATCGCCGCCAGATACAAGATACTAAATACAAAATACTAATTTGAGTATGAATGAAGTAATAACAGCCATAGTTCTGGGAGTCGTAGAGGGGGCGACCGAGTTTTTGCCGATCAGTTCTACGGGGCATTTGATTTTATTTAATGAGTGGTTTGCATTTGGTGAAGGTTTTACAAAACTATTTGATATCGTGATTCAATCTGGTGCGATTCTTGCGGTAATCGTAATATTTTGGAAAGATTTGTGGCCAAAGAATTGGAATCTAAAATCACTCGAAGAACAGTGGGGGAAGATCATTATAGCTTTTGTCGTGACGGCTGTGCTCGGAGTTTTGTTTGGAGATTATATTCAAGAGTATCTTTTTTCCCCTTGGGTCGTAGCGATAACTCTAATCGCCTACGGTTTGTTTTTTTACATAGTAGAAAAACAAAAACTTTCAAGTGGCGATCATCCTGAACTTGTTTCAGGATCGGTCAGTTACACTCACGCTGTGCTTATAGGACTTGCTCAAGCGCTGGCTATGGTACCGGGCACGTCTCGATCGGGTGCTACCATCATTGCATTGCTGCTTTTGGGTTATTCGAGAGTGTTTGCCGTGAAGTTTTCTTTTTTATTGGCTGTACCAACTTTACTCGCGGCTTCGACATATTCATTGGTCAAGTATGATGCCGGTGTCAATATGTTGGAGTTTTGGTTATTGACCGTGGGTTTTGTTGTGTCATTTATTGTTGCCTATGTTGTGAGCAAATGGTTCTTGGCATTCATCAGAACTAAAACATTCATACCCTTCGCTTGGTATCGCGTGATTTTGGGGTTGGTGGTTTTGGCATATTTTTCTTTGAAATTGCTTTAATTACAGCCAATTTTTTGAATGCTTGTATAATATCCACCTTGACAAGGCGGATATTTTAATGCAAAGTCGAGTATCTGCGATCTCCTCATTTAGTTGCAGAAATTGCGTTCCTTAAACCACAAAACGGAGGGTGCATGACAAGAAAGTTGTCTTTTACGGTTTCATTTTTTGTTGCGCTTGTCGTGACGCTGATTTCTTTTTCCGCGAACGCACAAGAGCGAACGGCGTTTGAGAGCGGCATGTGTTCCGATGCGGTGCACGAAAAATGCGTCAGCAACGCCTACAATAGGTTCGTTGAAGTTCATCGTGATTACAAACGTTGGCGCAAGGATCTTGCGGCTTGCAAGTTTCGTTACAACGCTTGGCAAGTTAAATGGCAATTGTACCTGAACAGGTGGCGCGAAAAGTGCGAAGGCAACTCTTTGCGCCTTGATTGCCACGGAGGCCCGGATGAGCCGGAAAAAGCGGATTCGGGTTCTCGCATCGGCTGTTTGAATACGCTCGCGAGAATGGATCCGTCCGTGATCGACAGACAGTACGATGAAGTATGGGAGGCCGAGCGAGAGGCGAGGCGCAGGCAAGAAGCTGTTACGCGTCTTGCCGTACTTGGTCCGAATGACGTTCCGCAACCCACGATAAGATCCGAACAAAAGGAAGAACCAAAGGTTCATCTTTCGGATGCTGAAGCGACGGATATGATTGCGCGAGCCAATGCGCTCGCGGCGGCGACCAATTCGGTCCTAAGTGCAACTCCACCACATCCAGTATCGTCACCAACGCCGCCCAAAGCGTATGACTTCCAAGTCGAGCGTTACAACCAGTGGCGTACGGCACATCCGGGAGCGGTTACAGCCAATAATCCGGCAAAGGTTACCGTGCCGGTCAATGCCACCGGGGCAAGGATTGGTTGCATACCCCCGAATGTCAGTGTGGTGAAGATTGCCGATAACGGAGATCTGGCACTTTTCATCCATGCCGGAGCGGATATCACGGCTTTGCACAGATGTTTGCCGAATTACGATTTTGACGCTGTCAAAGTTGTGAGCGCCAACATCGCGGCCGCCACGATTCCGTATTATCTCGAACATCCGGATAGACCGATGTACAAAAACAAGTTCCACTTCCATCAAGGCAGGTGGCGCTTGAAGCGATCGGAGTGGAGAGCTTCGGGTAAAGAGTTTTTTGCGGATTTTTTCCGCGAGAACACAGGCAGGGAGTTTGGTTTCGCTCTTCAAGGAGGGCAAAGGCTGGAGCTCTCGGCTAAGGCGGTTGCACACGAACCATCCGTTGCGCCGCCCAAAACGGAATCCAACGAACCAGCGAAGCATGGTGGTTACAGGCGTACCCCGCTAAACGACGAGCAATCTCGTGTGGCGGGTGTAGGGCGTACAGTTTCGACGGATGCTTGGGTCGAGGATGCAAATTCTTCGAACCTTGCAACGTCGCTGCAAACTTTAGCCCGGGTAGAAATGCCGTATGGGTTGAAGAAGCGGGCAGAATGCAGACTTGCGAATTTGGCAAGCGATCGCGATTTGCTTCGTAAAAATCGAATTACGTCCGCCGGCAGGGCATACATAAGAGCCGGACCCCGAGATGCTCGGGTAATGTACATTAAAGAAACACGGTATCGTCGGGGAGACGGGACCGATTTGAACCTTCAAGAAAATTTCGTTCGTTATGACGCGCAAGAGAATTTGCCGTTTCGCGAACATTACGGGCAGTATGCCTTTGGCTAGCCCGTAAACTCAATTCTACCGGTCGTCGATTAACTTCGTCGGCTTTTTTTTAACTTGATTTACAGGATTAATATGATTAGCAGAATTGTGAATTTAGAATAATTGGTGAATAAAAAAACGCTCTCTGAAGTGAGAGCGATTTAGTGTGTTGAAGGTGCCAAATTATTTATTTGCCGTTTTGGTCAGTGCGGCATATTCCGCCCACGCCTGTTCCTTGGTCAATTCTCCGGTTTTTCGGCGTCGGGCAATATTTTTGAATTCAGGAGTATTCTTGAGCTTGTCGAAAGTCTCGAGAATTTCGGTTAGAATTTCATCGCCGGGCATGGCTACGTCCTTGGTGCTTACAAAGCCCATTATTGCCGCCAGTTGGTTGATTTTATCAGCCATGGTGTCCGACTCCTCTGTTAAGTTGAAAGGATTTTGCATATTAGATGTTATTACAGAGATTGTCAAGCTGTATAACTTGGCTGTAATGATGTTTTAATTTGCGGCCCGGCATGATCTATCACCGAAACGTACTTGGCGTCTTGAGTAATAAGAGCCGGGTCCAATTGAAAATTATCGTAAAGAGCACCCCATTTTTGAGCGGGTGGTAAATATCCCAAACAAAACTCTCTCAATTTTTGAGCGGTTTGTTTGTGCTCGGGATTTAGCGCTTCGCCCAGAGAAAGATAACAGGCCATTTCAAAAAATGAACCGGATTTTTTTAAGTGGAATAATTGATACAAATCAAGAATTGTTAATGTTGGGGAATTTTTTTGTAAATATTCTTCGAGTGCGTCTTCATCAAATGTCTTCGGAGAATCGGTTAGAAGACTTAAAAATAGTTCTTCGTATCTTTGCATGTACTCAGCGTGTCTGGTTTCAACCTTATTTTCTTGTTGAGACTTAAAAAAATCACTTAAATTTCGTTCTTGTTCGATTAAAGCTTCGCGGCTGAGCATGTATGCGGCCGCATAATCCTTGCCGGCCAAGCCATCAATAAATTGTTGGTGTTTAAATATGATGTCACGTATTTCTTTGGGAGTCAGTGTTCCACTGCCCATGCTTTTTACTTGGTGGAGTTCTATTTCAGAAGGCCCGGCTTCGTTGTATTGGATGGCCACAAGATCTATGGCTGATTTTGCGTCCATAGTGTTATTTGTTCCAAGGAACAGTTCGGTTCCGGGGACTATTTTTCCAATTCTTTTATTTCTATCAAATTTTGACTCCGTATCCCGAATAACATCGATAACCGCTTTGATGCCGCCAAATAGTTTTCGCCTTGATTCTTCAAAGGATTTTTTCAGTTCGGGGCGGTTTGTTTGCCTCTGGGCTTGCGTACAAATTTTTTGCAATAATTCTTCCAATTGAGAAGATGGTTTATAGGCCATGTATCGGATAATGCGATTTTGAAATTCGGTTTCTATCTCGCGAGATTTACCTTCGCGATTGGTTTCTTGGTTTTGGCGAAAAAGTTGGACCGCCTTACCATAGTCAAAGATGTCGTAGCGACTGAGATCTGTTGGTTCAATTTCCGCTTCTATAAGTTTATCGGGTCGATTTTTTTCGGGCTCTCTTTCTAAAAAAATGTGCGGCGGCGGCATTTGCGGCGCCATTTCGGGCATAGCTTGCATATGGTTGTATTTTAGCAAATTAACGATGAAGATATAAGGGTTGAAAGCGAGAACGGTTTTTTTATTAGCCATAACCTTAAAGTGGCGTCGTTCGCTTTAGCTTTGAGATTTAAGGGTTAAGCTTTTTTGCTCTATAGAGCAAAAATATATTGAAAGACTTGTGCCTTAGCGTGCGTACTATACAATACGGTTTATGGCCCCGACGGAATACCAAAACAAAACAGATGAAGAACTAGCCCAAAGCGTCTTATCGGATGCTAATGCGTTAGTTGTTTTAATTAGGCGCTATGAATCGCGTCTTTTATCTTACATCAGGCGAATCAGCGGTTCATCCATCGAAGATGCGGAAGATATTTTGCAAGAGTCATTTATGGACGCGTATAAGCATATTGCCAATTTTGATCCATCGTTAAAATTTTCAAGTTGGATTTATCGCATAGTGCACAACAGAACAATCTCGGCGTATCGTAAGAAGAAAAAAGAATTGGGAGACATGTCCATCGATGCGGATGATGATGCCTTTAAGCGCATGATGGCGGCAAATGACGATACGGCGCGTTTAGCCGATCAGAATCTTACGGCGGAAACGGTTAAAAAGATTATGAAAGATATGTCCGAGCGTGACAGAACGGTTTTGATTTTAGCGTATATGGAAGAAAAGACGTATGATGAGATCAGCGATATTTTACGTGCGCCGCCCGGTACGGTTGCGACTTGGATCAGGCGCGCAAAACAAAAATTTCAAAAAGCCGCAATACATTTGAAACCGGGTACCAATAATATATGACGAGCATAGCAGATCAATTTAAAGAAAAAATAGAACAGGGCAAAATGCCCGAGCCTATTCCGCGTTGGCGCGTGCAATTTAAGCACGCGGCACTTTGGATTTTATTTTGTTCTTTCGTTGTAGTCGGAACGGCTTCGTCGGGTGTGGCGGTTTGGTTTATGACAGATCCGGGAGGTTTATTATTTGAATATAAAAACGGTGATGCTTTATCGCGCATATTGGATTTGTTGCCATTATTTTGGATATTGCTCAGTTTGATTTTGGCGGTTGGGGCGATAGCAATATTTGTGCATGCCCCCAGGGGTTACCGGCACAGAACGGTTGTAATCGGGGGTGCTGTATTTTTGGCTTTTATTGCCTTTGGCGGAGCCATATCAGCTACGGGCATGTCGGATAAAATAGAATCAGCCGCATCCAGAATGCCGGGATATAAATACATCCAGCGTCCGCGAATGGCTCAATTTATGCAAATGGAGCAAAATACAATAATCGGCAGAATTCAAGAAACACACAATGGTTGGTTGTTGTTGCAAGATCCGCGGGGAATCGTTTGGCAAGTTGATGTCAGCCAATGCGTTTCGAGGCAAAATAATATTTTGGAACCCGGCAATTGCGTGCATATTATCGGTGTGCCAAGTACAACCGTGGAATTTTTCGAGGCGGAGCAATTATTACCGTGTCCGCGCGGTGTCAGGATCCAACACGTGCAGCAATATCTTAAAGGGCAAGTGAAAGAACCTGTAAGATAGTTGCGTATAGTGCTAGAGGACGCGGTTGGAACAGGTGAACCGCCAATCAAGTCCAACAGAGTTCAGTTCGACGCGTCGAGCTCGCTCAAATATTATCTGTACAGAAATACCTTATAAATTTATTGAATAAGCAAGTTTTAAATGGTAGTGCATTGGTTATTTTAAACAACCCAATCACCAAGGCATTTATTTCTTGCAAATGTATTATATGAACTACGATTTTTGGAAAAAAGCAGGTATTGCCACAGGTGCTTTAGGCACAATTGCAATTGCCGGGGCGGTTATGGCAAGCGATACGGCACCGCAAGTAAATGCAAATAATCAGGCGGGTACAAACCGCGGAGCAATGCAGACAATGCGCGGTGGAAAGGGTTTAATGAATAATGAGGCGATGCAAACAGCGATCGAAAATCGTGATTACGCAGCATTCTTAACAGCTATTACAAATGAAGATGCCAATGTGCCGATGAATTTTGAGGCAATTACTGCAGAAAATTTTGATCGTTTTGCCGATATGCACGAAGCAATGCAAAATAATGATTTTGAAACAGCTAAAGCAATTGCCGATGAACTTGGTCTTAAACAACCCGGTATGCGCGGTCAGGGTTTGGGTCAGGGAATGCAAATTCATACACCCGAAGAACGTGAGGCCATACGCGCAGCGGCAATAGCGGGAGATTATCAGACTTGGTTTAATCTTGTAGCCAAAGATGGAGAGCTCCCACAACATTTACAAGTTATTAATGCCGATAATTTTGCCAGATTCTCACAAATGCATCAGCTCATGGATGATGCAAAAAGCATTCGCGAAGAACTCGGGCTAGAGGTTGGTCATAATGGAGGCCAGGGTAGAGGAATGGGTGGCGGACGCGGAGTGCACAGTGGAACAGGCATGGGATTTAATCAACAATAAATTCCATTAACTAAAAAAATCGCTTTCGGGCGATTTTTTATTAGTTGTTTGTCATCGCGATTACGAATTGGCGTTTTATGTAATATCGGGATACACTTAATTTAAATAATAAATTAAAAAATCACAAATAATAAAGAATGTATACATTATGCTTTATTATTTATTAATTATAATTTGTTAATTAATGATATTATGTTTACTAGTTTGTTTTTAAAATCACTTGGTGCATTCATGATAACATCGTTCGGTTTATCGCCGATGATGCAAGTTGTTAAAATTGATTTAACCATGCCCGGGCAACAATTGGTGCAAGCCGAAGGCGTGCAACGATTCGCTTCCTGCTCGGTATTGAAAGATCAAATTGAAAAAGCCGAAGAGGGAAGTTATGGATATATGGAAGGAGACGTGTTGGCCAGGCCGATGATGCAAAAAATGGCACCTATGGCCACTAACGATACTTCGGCCACAGCAGGCGCCGCGCCCGAGTCGGCAGGAGATTATTCAAATACGAATGTACAAGTGCAAGGAGTTGATGAGGCGGATATTTTAAAGATGGATGGCACTTATGTTTATCATCTATCCAAAAACAGGATTATGATTTCGCAGATTTTACCGACTGAATCCGCAAAATTGGTTGGGCAAATCGATATGGATGACAATGTGAGTGCAAATGATTTTTATGTGGATGGGGATCGGTTGATGGTTATGGGCCAAACATTTAATGAAAATATTTATCCCATGCCTTTGGTAAGAGAGATCGCTTATGAGTTTGCGCCTCATTCCAGAGGCGGTTCCGTTGCTATCGCGCAAATTTGGAATATTGAAGATCGTGCAAAACCGGCAAAGGTTCGAACGGTTGAGTTTGACGGCTCTTTGTCTTCATCCAGAATGATAGATGGTAATGTGTATTTGATAATGAATTCGTGGACACCGTGGTATGGGTTTGATATCACGCCCGAGGCCAAAGATCTTGTACCGGCATATCGCGACAGCTCTCTCGGTTCGAGTTTTGAGCCAATGGTTCGTTGCGGAAACGTGGGTTATTTTGATCCGGAGCCAAGCCGTGAGTATTTAACTGTTGCCTCTGTGCCAATGCATGGAACCGGGGAAGTTCAGAGAGAGGTTATTTTGGGAGCGAGTGAAACTGTTTATGCGTCGCTCGAAAATTTGTATGTGGCGCGTCAGGATTGGAATGTACGTCCTTTTTACGACAGCATGGTACCCGAGGATAGGGAAAAGACGAATATTTATAAGTTTAATTTGGATGGCGGGAAGATAGAATTTGCAAAGCAGGGATCGGTGCCCGGGCATCTTTTAAATCAGTTCTCGCTTGATGAACACAACGGCTACTTGCGCGCGGCAACAACCATTGGTGAAGTTTGGCGTACCTCGGCGGCTTCAACTAATAACATTTACATTTTAGATTCAGAGATGAAACCGGCAGGGAATATCGAAGGAATTGCGCCCGGGGAAAAAATTTATTCCATGAGGTTTATGGGAGACAGGGGTTATATGGTGACATTTAAGAAGATTGATCCGTTTTTCGTGCTGGATTTGAAAGATCCGAAGAATCCATCAATATTGGGAAAGTTAAAAATCCCCGGTTACTCGGATTATCTGCACCCAATGGATGAGAATCATGTGATTGGAGTCGGGAAAGACACGGTAGAGGCGGGGGAGGACCCGTGGAGCGGGGAGCAAGCGAATTTTGCCTGGTATCAAGGGATAAAGATGGCGGTGTTTGATGTGACCGATGTTACGAATCCGAAGGAACTATGGAAAACAGAGATTGGCGAACGCGGAACAGAGTCGGAAGCCTTACATAATCACAAAGCGTTTTTGTACTCGCCAACCAAGCAGTTACTTGCATTGCCTGTACGCGTCGCGGAGCTGGATGAGTCTGTAAAAGCTGATCCGTATCGCGAAGGTAATGAGTATGGAGATTTCACTTTTCAGGGGGCTTACGTTTATCGTTTAACCGTCGAAAAAGGATTCGAGTTGCTGGGTCGTATCACTCATCACACGGATGATCAGGCCATGTTGAAATCGGGTTGGTATTATGGAAATTATGATGAAGATATCAATCGCGTAGCATATATGGATGATTCGTTTTTGACTCTTTCCGATTCCGGAATTCAAATGCATCATCTTTATGACCTCGCGAAACAGGGAGTGGTTAAATATCCAAGCACAGATGAGCCGGAGTATCGTGACTATATATATGAATAATGCATAATGTAAAATGCATAATGAATAACGAAGGAGTCGAGCTAAGCTCGATTCTTTTTATTTAACTGCAAGATACTATATACTAGATACAAGATACTCAACTTTTATGTCTCAAGGATCTAAACGTACTGTTATAGCCCATTTGGTCAGCATGATCGGATCATGGTGGGGGATTTTGGTTGTGACAATGGGGGTATATTTTTTGTATCCTATTCCTAAGGGAAAGCTCTTGATGTTTGTGGCTTGGATTTTTATTCCAACAGTTGCGGCAGAGCTGATTAAGTTTGTTTTTAAACGCCCGCGGCCTGTAGCTAGGGGAGAAGCGGTTAAAGTAAAAGCCTATGGCTATTCGTTTCCAAGTTCGCACACTGTCGCGGCTTTTATGATTGCCTCGTGGGTGCTGCTTGTGCCGGAATTGCGCTGGTGGAGTTTTTTATTTGTTCTGTGGCCGATAACAGTCGGCTGGAGCAGGGTTTGGCTTAGAGCGCATGATACGGTGGATGTAGTGGGAGGTTTTGGATTTGGGGTTTTAGCGACAGTGGTTATATGGTTTGTTTATTAGCGTTGGATAAACTCACCCCCCGCCCCCTCTCTTAAGATTAATAGAGGGGATTCTAAAAAAAACTGTTTTCCGAAGTCTCTCTCTTGATCTTAAGAGAGAGATTTAGAGTGAGTTCACCCCAGAGCCTTGACATTCCCCACATTTTTTGCTTAAATACAACATTCTTGGATTAACCCAAGGACGTACCATAACAAAGCTCGAAAGTGCGAGGAGAAGTGAGATGAGCAAAGAAAAGAGTGATTGGACACCGCCGAGTGTTGAGGAGTTGGAGACGCTTTTGAAGAGCGACTCTAAAGGAGTGGAAAAATTCAATGCCATGCGAGATGAACATCCCGGTTGGAAGCCTAATTTGAGGCATGCGGATCTTTCCGAAGCTAATCTCTTCGAAGTGAATTTTTCCGAAGCGGATCTCTTCGAGGCGTACTTAGCCAAGGCGGATCTCTCTAGAGCGAATTTATCTGGGGCGCATCTTTGTAATGTGAACCTCTTTAGAGCTGTCCTTACCGATGCAGACCTCTCTGATGCGAATCTTGCCGGAGCATATCTTCCCAGAGCTGATTTAACCGGAACGAATCTCTCCGGTGCGAACCTAGTAAAGGCTGATTTAACCGTAACGAATCTGTGCCAAGCGGATTTCTCTGAAGCGATCCTCCATAGGGCGAACCTTATTGGGACGGATCTCACTGAAGTGAATCTTTCCGAGGCGGATTTAACCGGAGCGACTTTGATATAGCCCGCTTAACACAAAAAATTTTCTGTTTAAATGCAACATTCTTGAATAAATACAAGAACGTACCATAACAAGCACGAAAGAGCGAGGAGATGTGAGATGAGCGCAGAAAACAAAAGCGATTGGACGCCGCCGAGTGTCGAGGAATGTGTCGCACTTTTGAAGAGCGGACCAGAGGGCGTGAAGAAGTGGAATGCGATACGGAAGGAGCATCCGGAGTGGAAACCGGATTTGAAGAGTCAGAACCTCTCCGAGGCGGACCTCAATGGTGCGAATCTCAACGAGGCGAATCTCGACGAGGCGAATCTCACAGGGGCGGATTTTATTTGCTCGAATCTCCGCGAGGCGAAACTCTTTGGGGCGAATCTCACAGGGGCGACTCTCACTGAGGCGAATCTCCGCGAGGCGAACCTCTTTGGGGCGAATCTCACAGGGGCGAAGCTCTCTAGAGCTGAGCTTAGTAGAGCGGATCTCTGCGAGGCGGATCTAACCGATGCGAATCTCCGCGGTGCGAGTCTCTGTGGTGCTTGTTTTGCGAATGCTTACGGTCTGCGAAAGATAGACTGGGATGTTTTTGTGAAGGTGACAGAAGCCTCCATCAAATTCGCTGACTGATCTTTCTTGTTTGGCTACCAGCCGCGTGCATTAGTACGCGGCTTTTCTATTACCCTGATTAACAGGATTAAGAGGATTATCAGGATTGTGACCTGGTACTGTAGGTGTGATGCCCGTGTGCTCACACCGTTTACAAAAATTTTCTTGCAAACCCTCTTATCTCAGTCTAAAGTATATGCATGAGTCAACCACGAGTTATTTTAATAGATGTGATATCGTCCGATACAAAACCCGAAGAGGCTAAGCGGAGGTTGTTTGAGTTGGAATCTTTAACGCATACTTATGGGGGGATGATTGTTGTAAAAGTTATTCAAAAAAGAGTAACGCCGGATTATAAAACGTATATCGGATCAGGAAAGTTGGAGGAGGTTGTAGAAATCGCGGAAGCGGAGAAAGTTGATATTATTATAATCAACAATTTGTTAAAACCGCATCAGATTTTTAATATTGAGAGGATGGTGGAGAGAAAGGGGATTAAAGTTTGGGATAGGATCGATCTTATCTTAAAGATTTTTCAGAAGCACGCGGATACAACCGAGGCTAAGTTGCAAATTAGGCTCGCGGGAATACGCCATATGGGGCCGCGTATATATAGGATGGGTTTGGAATTATCGCAACAAGCCGGTGGAATTGGTACGCGCGGTAGCGGTGAGACTAATATCGAGCAGATGAAGAGGCATTTGGCAGATGAGGAGCGAGCGATTAAAAAGCAGATAAGCAAATACTCCAATACACGCAGTTTGCATCGCGCCAGGCGCGATAAAATGGGTTTTAAGACGGTTTCCATCGTGGGTTATACAAATGCAGGCAAATCGTCGCTCTTAAATGCGCTGACAAAAAAAGGCGCGTACGTTGCCGATGAACTTTTTGCAACGCTCGATACTCGTGTCGCGAAGCTTTGGATACCCCAGACCAGCCCCCTCGTCAAAGGGGGACATCCCGCCGACGGCGGGATTGGGGGATTATCAGTACTCCTTTCCGACACCATCGGTTTCATCCAAGATCTCCCACCGCAACTTATCCAAGCTTTCCGATCTACACTTGAGGAAACTGTGCATGCGGATCTTATTTTGCATGTTATAGATGTTTCGGATCCGTATATGGATGAAAAGATAAAAGAAGTTGAAGAAGTTTTGGCGGAGCTCGAAGTTACGGACACGAAGAAGATTTATGTGTTTAATAAAATTGATAATTTGAAGCGAGTGCCAAAAACAGCAATCAAGAAAAAGTACAAAGAGTTTAAGCCGGTGTTTGTGTCGTGTAAGAAAGGGGAGGGGTTGGAGGAACTTAAAATGATTATAGCTTCTAGCCTCTAGCTTCTAGCCTTAACCCCTAAATCCCACAGCTGAGCTGAGCTTTGCCTTATCAGGGGACTTGTTAGTCTGTTATTACAGCCCCTGATAAGGGGTTTGGGGTTGTGCCACTCTCTTGACAAAATCCCATTTTTCTGCTTAAATACAACATTCTTGGATTAACCAAAGGACGTACCATAACAAAGCTCGAAAGTGCGAGGAGAAGTGAGATGAGCGAAGAAAATATTAGCGACTGGTCACCACCTTCTGTTGAGGAATGTGTTGCGATGTTGAAGAGCGGACCTGAGGGAGTCGAGAAGTGGAATACTATGCGGGAGGAACATCCGGAATGGAAACCGAATTTGAGCGGGCAATGTTTTGAGAATTCAACACTCGTAAGGGCAAACTTTTCAGAGGCGGATCTTCGTGTTGTGGATTTTTCAGGTGCGCGTCTTGATTTTGCGAATTTCGCAAGAGCAGATCTTGATGCCGCGAGATTTATCAAAGCAGATGGTGGGGGGGTGGATTTTTCTAATGCCAATCTCACTGCAGTAATGTTTTACAAAGCATGGTTTAGTAGCTCGAATTTCACTGGAGCGGCTTTAGATTCAGCGGATCTTACATTGGCTCGTTTACCTAAGTCGATCTTAATTAAAGCAAGTCTTATAGGAGTGAAGCTCGAGGAAGTTGACCTTGAAAACGCAAATCTTACCGGAGCGAATTTAACCGGAGCGAATTTAACCGGAGCGAATCTTGCTGGAGTGGATCTTGAAGGGCTGATTTTTCAAGGAGTAAATTTTTTTCGGGTTAGAGGTTTGCATAGATCGGATTGGGAGGCTTACGTGAAAGCTACCGAAGCCTCGATCGAATTTGCTGATTAATCTTTCATGTTTGGCTACTGGCCGCGTACATCTGTTCGCGGCTTTTCTTTTACCTTGATTACCAGGATTAAGGGGATTTTCAGGATTGTTTATCAGAAACTAATAATCGCAGCACCTCATAAATAAGGAGGATGGGAGGATAAACCAAATTTACTTGATTACATAAGCTTAAAAATTTATTCAATAAGTAATCAAGGGAATTAGGTCGGTAATCGGTTTGATAATCAAGGTTCAGACAATAGGGATTTAGACTTGCAAACCCTCTAATCACAGTCTAAAGTAAGTTAAATTATGTTGGAAATGCCCCGCAGGAAGGAAAGGAGGGTTTTTAAGCTTATTTGCCCCATGAGGATGGATGTGGCGGAGCGGGCTGTTTTTGATTTGGCTGAATCTTTGCGGATTTTGGGAGTTGGCGGCTGGACATTGCCGAATATTAAGGAGAAGTTTGTTGAATCGGGTGATGATAAGTTGGAGTTGGGAAGAGTCGGAACGGTTACTGTCATTGAGGCTGAGATTGTTTTTGATGAGAAATTTAAAACCAAGGAATCGCAAAAAGAGTTTGAGGAAGTTTTAGCCTATCAAGGCTGGGAGTATCCGGGGATGGAGAGAGTTTACAAGCATGAACTTGCGCATTTGGTTTTGTGGTCGGTGACTAAGTTGCCTCAACAACCTGTGGTTAGATTGTTGGACGAGGGGTGGGCGACGCTGATTGAATATCTTGGAACTAAAGAAGCGACTAACGTTGCGAAGCTGATTGAGTTTATAAAGTTTAAAGTGCAAAGTATAAAGAGCGATGATAGAGATGTTTATGAGAGATGTTTGGATTTGGAGCATCCGGTGAGTGAAAGGGTGAAAGAGGATTTGCAAGGAGCGGAATATTTTGTGGGAGCGGCTTTGTTGCTTTGGATCTACGAAGTAAAAGGGTTAGAGGCTATGATAGATTTGTTACGCAAGTCGCCATCTACCAGTAGAAGGACATCGACTGATCGCGTAAAAATATTTTCCGCCTTGGATCCAAAATTGCATGTCGGTTTTTCATCTTATCAAAAAGGGATTGTCGAGCCGCTTCGTCGCGGAGAGCTGACCAATGAGGAGGCGCATAAGATTAGTGAGTTTGCGCGCAAATGGGAAGCGGCGCAGTTTAGGTCGGCATTACTGGAAGTTACCAACCTTGAATCTATCGCTAAAGTAAGGGAGGAATTTGAGGAATGGCTAACTGATAGTACAAACTAAAAAAAGCGCAAAGTGTAAAGAGTGCCGTGGTTTACATGTCCATCCGATTTTTACTCTTTGCAGTTTGTACTTTCAAGTTGAGACTCATTTGTTGACATTTTGGCTGAATTTACCTACTATAAGCTCATTCATTCTTCAGCTGTTAGCTGATGGAGTATAGCATTTAGCTTTATATTTGCTATCAGCTATCAGCAATCGGCTATTAGCTTTTTTATTTGTTTTATATGAACAGTTATCTCATATTTGCCCTGGTTGCGGCCGTTGTGGCTTTGGCTTGGGGCGGTTACCTAACGAGCTGGGTGCTTTCTAAAAGCGACGGCGAAGGCAAAATGGTTGAAATCGCGAAAGCGATTCAGGAGGGCGCGAAAGCTTATTTAAGCCGCCAATTTAAGATGATCGGCATTATTGGTGCTGTCGTATTTTTGGCTCTTTGGTTTACGCTCGGCATCAATATGGCTTTGGGTTTTGCTGTTGGTGCATTCTTATCCGGGCTTGCAGGTTATATTGGTATGAGCGTTTCTGTTCGCGCCAATGTACGTACTGCGGAAGCTGCAAAGAAAGGAATGAAAGAGGCACTCGACGTTGCTGTAAAAGGCGGAACTGTTACAGGCCTTTTTGTAGTTGGTATGGCGCTTCTTGGAGTTGCCGGTTTTTATGCAATCACAGGCGATCTAAAAGCGCTCGTTGGTATCGGTTTTGGTGGATCTTTGATTTCTGTTTTTTCACGTCTTGGCGGTGGTATTTTTACCAAAGCTGCAGATGTGGGTGCTGACTTGGTTGGTAAAGTGGAAGCCGGTATCCCCGAGGATGATCCGCGCAACCCGGCTGTTATCGCAGACAATGTTGGTGACAATGTTGGTGATTGCGCCGGCATGGCAGCCGACTTGTATGAGACATATGTTGTAACTGCGGTTGCGGCAATGTTGCTCGCTTCACTAACTTTCAAAGGTAATGAGATGGCGGTTATATTTCCTTTGGCAATTGGCGGTGTTTCAATTTTTACATCAATCTTTGGAACTTTCTTTATTCGCCTTGGTACAAAGAAGAATGTGATGGGTGCGCTTTATAAAGGATTGATTGCTGCCGGTGTGGCTGCTGCCGTTTTATTTTGGGTATTGGCTTTCCAATTTTTCCCGGAGGGTTCGATCCTTGGAGGTTATGAAATGTTTAAATGTGCTTTGATTGGTTTATTGGTTACAGCCGGTATGGTTTGGATTACAGAGTATTACACATCAACAGCTTATAAACCGGTTAAAGGAATTGCAGAGGCATCACAATCCGGACACGGTACAAATGTTATTGCTGGACTTGCAGTTTCGATGAAATCGACTGCTATTCCCGTAATCATCATCTGTATTGGTATTTTGTGGGCTTTCTCGCTCGCAGGTTTGTATGGTGTTGCGATAGCGGCGATGGCTATGCTTTCTTTAACAGGAATTATCGTTGCGATTGATGCTTATGGTCCTATCACTGATAATGCCGGTGGAATAGCTGAGATGTCGGGGTTGCCGGAGTCGGTTCGAGATATTACAGATCCTTTGGATGCTGTTGGAAACACTACAAAAGCTGTTACAAAAGGTTATGCTATCGCATCGGCAGGTTTGGCAGCACTTGTATTGTTTGCAGCTTATACGCAAGAATTTGCAGAGCTGGGTCATCCTTTAACATTCATGTTGCAGGATCCTAAAGTAATTGTTGGTTTGTTTATCGGTGGTTTATTGCCATACCTCTTTGGCGCTTTTGCAATGGAAGCCGTTGGCAGAACCGCAGGCGCTGTTGTTGAAGAAGTTCGCAGACAGTTTAAAGCTTTGCCGGGAATTATGGATGGTTCACAAAAACCGGAATATGGTAAAGCGGTTGATATTGTAACCAAAGGCGCACTTAAAAATATGGTTATTCCTGCGCTTTTGCCGATCGTTGTACCAATAGTAGTCGGTTTCACTTTGGGCCCTATTGCTCTCGGTGGCGTACTTGTAGGTTCTATCGTAACCGGTTTGTTTGTAGCCATATCGATGACATCCGGAGGTGGAGCTTGGGATAATGCCAAGAAATATATTGAATCAGGTAACTTTGGTGGTAAAGGTTCGTTTGCTCACCAAGCTGCGGTTACAGGTGACACGGTCGGTGATCCGTACAAAGACACGGCTGGCCCGGCCATTAACCCGATGATTAAGATTCTAAATATCGTAGCACTGTTATTGGTTGGATTGCTTGTATAAAATTCGTACATCGTACTTCGTACAAAAATAAAGACGTCTTTCGGGGCGTCTTTCGTTTGTCTTGAATTAGGATTATTAACCTTATATTTCTTGAAAGAATATATATCATGATAATCCTGAAAATTGTTTAATAAAAATCCTGGTAAATTCTGGTTCAAAATCAAGATATAAAAAGAAGCACCAAGTGGTGCTGAGTTCTAGTTGGCCTTTGCGCCATATAATACTTCAATCCGCATATTGGGGTTATGGAGGAGCTCTTGGCGCAGTTTTTTGTCCCAAATTATGGACAAAGGTTCATGATTTGAGACTTGGAGATCCATTGACTCGGCCGAAAATTTTTCATCGAAGTAATAGGTTTTGATCTCGTAGAGAATGCCATTCGGCACCTTGTCGTAAATTACTCGAACATATTTTTGATTTTTGAAACGCGGGTAGTTGCTTTTTACCATGAGCTGTAAACCCGTTTGCGTGGAAAAGAAAGTAAAATATGTTTCAAAAATTTCTCCGGCTTCAGGCTCAACGATGTTGAGGGCATTGTGCAGAAAAATAGCTTCGAGCCGTGAGCGATTCCGGTGCAAAAAAATCGCAACGGGGATTAATAAAGCAGCAATGCCGCCTATGATCAGTGATCCAAGAGCCAGGCCAAACTCTGCCGAGAGGCCGCCGTAGAAAACGAAAGCCATCACGATGGCCCCGATTTTTACCGCGTTCAGCTTTTGCTTGGCTCGTTCGTAGGGACTCTGATTGCGGCCGGGCATGTTATCCTCAATCGCGTCTGATTCGATTTGTTTTGCGAGTGACAGATGACGCATTTGATCCTCCAAAATGAAGTCAAAAGGTGAAAGTACTGCATATATACGTATCAGAAATATAGAGTTTTGTCAAGAGATCATCCGCCGATTTTTGTAACAAGCCCCCTTTCTGTAAAGGGGGAAATTTTCGAAAAAACGCCATTAATGGCGTTTTTTCGAAAATTGGGGGTATGTTATTCCTTTACAACTCCGGCTTCCACAAGCGCTTGATAGTGATTAGGTTTCTTTTCAAGCAGATATTCGATTACTTTACCTCGGACAGGTTCGTCTGTGAGGTTGTGTTTTTTTGCGAATTCCAGGATGCTGTCGATTGCGGATTGTTTATCTTCTTCTTTTTCAAAAGCGATTTCGATTTCAGCTATATTGTAATCAAAGTCACTATCGTATTCCACTTCATCTAAATCGATGGTGAAATTATCTTTTTTATATTTTCTGCGTGTGGTTGTGCAATTTACAAAAGGGAGAAAGCCGGATGTGATAATGTCGTCGTGAAGAGAATTGGTTTTGGGGAGGTTGAGTTTGGTGCGAATTTCTTCCTCGTCTGTGATTTCGTTGTATTGGTTAATTACTCGCATGTCGTGGTCGGTTAGCGCAACTTTAAGTTCAAAATCACCGTTGCGATTGCGGAGCCACCAATCTTTTGTGGTGAGGTCGAAGGTTTTATTATCAAAATATGTATCACTGACCTGTTTTTCCGATATAAACATAGCACCATCGAGTAGACGTTTTTGTTGTTCAGCGGATAGGTGAAATTTTTTCTCGATTTCGATCATAAATGTTTTTTTGAATGAAGTTTTGCTATGCCGGGTATTAGATAGCCCAGTCTCGTGCTCGTTCTAAAGCCCTTTCGTATTGTTCGAGGAATGCGTGACCGCGCTTGGTACGTTTGGGGGAGTACGATTTTTTACAGGTTTGATTTTTAGATGCTTCGCGCCAGGTTGGCCAAATTTTGGCACCAAGGCCGGCCATCATGGCGGCACCGGCACCTGTGGCTTCTAGCTCGGCGGGCAGGCAGAGGCGGACGTTGCTGATATCGGCTTGGCTTTGCATTAATGGCGCGGAACGCGTTAACCCACCCGACACTCTCCAAGATGTTATTTTTGACCCGGTTTGTTCGCTTAAAAGTGAAGCCATGCGTTCGGTTTGGCAGGCGATTGCCTCTATGGCTGCACGGCATATATGAGTTCTTTCTGTAGCGCGATTTAAACCGATGATTAATCCACGTGCGGCAGGATCCCAATCGGGTGCCGCGAGGCCCGAAAAAGCCGGAACAATTGTAACACCTCCTGTTGTTTCCACTTTAGCGGCCAGTTCATCGAATTCTTTCATGGTTTCCACCAAGTGCATATTGTTTTTTAACCACTCGAGCATTGCGCCTCCGGTTAGGGCGCTTGTTTCATATGCAAATTCGGCCGGTTTGCTCGAGCGTTTCCAGGCCACTGTTGTTATTATGCCGCTGGTTGCAGGGCGAGGAATCTGGCCAACTGTTTTTAAAGTAAAAATACCGGTTCCATATGTAACCGCCAGCATCTCTTGTCGTAACGGTCCGTGGCTAAAAAGTGCGGATTGTTGATCGCCTAAAATGCCAGTGATTGGAATTTTGACTCCAAAAAGTTTTTTATCACTGTGACCAAAAAGACTGTCGGAGTTTAATATGCGGGGCAGTTGGCGTTCTTCGATGTTAAAAAGTCTCAAGAGTTCCGCATCCCAGGTTTGAGTTTTTAAATTCATTAATAGAGTACGGCTGGCGTTTGATGGTTCGGTTGCGTAGGTTTTTCCATGAGTTAGGTTCCAAAGAATCCATGAATCGACAGTGCCAAAAAGTAAGCGCTTTTTTTTGTTTTTTAATTTGGTATTTAACCATTCCATCTTGGTTGCGCTGAAACTTGGATCGATAACCAGCCCGGTGAGTACTTTTATGCGTCTTGCCAGTGCTCTTTGTTTTTCGATAGCTCTGCACCTAGAGGATGTGCGGCGATCTTGCCAAACTATGGCGCGGTTAAGCGGTTTACCGGTGGCGGCATCCCACGCGATTGTTGTTTCGCGTTGATTTGTAATGCCTATGCAAGAGATATTTTTTGCACTTATATGGTTTTTTTTGATAAGTTCTTTTGCGGCAGAAAATGTTTTATCCCATAACTCGATCGGATCTTGTTCCACCTCGCCGGTTTCAGTTGCGTAGATATTTAGTTTATGGGAAATTTGATCTTTCTTATTCATGCGTGAATCGAAAAAAATAGCACGTGTGCTGGTTGTTCCGATATCGAGGGAGAGGATGTATTTCATACGTACATACTATAAACTATTAAGTGCAAACTATAAAGAGTATTTTTTTGAGTCATATAGTCATAATGTCTTAACGTCATAAAGTAAAGTACTTGGGAGCCCCGTTAAGACGTTATGACGTTAAGACTTGTTCCTTACATTTGTTAGACTTGTTATTCAGTTGTGGTATGCTATAGCCCATGGATTATATAATTACTTTTTTTACAAATCTTCATAACCTTGAAGCACTTATAACATGGGGAGGATATACGGTGCTGGCGATAATTATTTTTGCGGAATCGGGATTATTGTTTGGTTTTTTTCTGCCGGGGGATTCATTATTGGTAACCGCCGGTTTACTTGCAACACAGGGGTATCTGAATATATGGGAGCTTTTCTTTTTACTTGCTACGATGGCGATTGCCGGCGACACTGTAGGATATCATTTTGGAAAATATACAGGGCCTAAATTATTCAAAAAAGAAAAATCGATTTTATTCGCGAAAGATCATTTGTTAAAGGCAAAAGCTTTTTATGATAAGCATGGAGGTAAGACGATTATTTTGGCAAGGTTTATGCCGATCGTCAGAACGTTTGCACCAATAGTTGCCGGAGCGGGCAAGATGCCTTATAAACGGTTTTTGGCTTTTAATGTTATTGGAGGAGTGGGTTGGGTGGGTTCTATGCTGAGTATCGGCTATTTGTTGGGAAAAACAATACCGGGAGTAGAAGAATATTTGCATGTAGTTATCGCTACAGTGATTTTAATTTCCATATCACCGGGTATTTATGCTTGGATAAGAGAAAAAAGAGTAAATACCGCAAAAAAAATATAGATTGAAGGTGCCTCGTACTTGCGTCATTTCATGTATTTGATAAGGTGCAATCAGTACCTTTTTGAATATTCGGAAAGAAGGTGAAAATGGATGCCTATCCTTATGAGGTCTTGAAGGACATGTTTCAAAGCGGCGCAATCGGCCTTCGGGAACCGCAGTTTAGAAAATTGCCTTTTCGGGTCGATTACGGGGTGCTTGAAACAAACCCAATCATTCGCGAACACATTTTCAGGTTGTTGGCCGCGCGGATCGATGCCAGAGCATACGATGCTGTAACGTCGGCCTTGGATAGCTGTAAAGCCTTATCCGCTATTTTTGCGGATAGATGCGGATTGCCGTTCATCATCCCTTTGGAAATCGTACCGGTCCAAAAAGCACCGATTGTTTTTTACGGTCATGCGCCGCGAGACGGTTGTCTATTAATGTTGAACGCGTATAACATGCCGCATTCGGCATCTGAGATGGACAGCCATCCATTTGTGTACGTGCTGAATGTTTTGCGGGCCGAAAGATATCGAGTTGCAAAAATCGTTTCCATATTTGATGCGGACAGGCAACATGTTTTCAGGCGGCATCTTTCTGCGCTTGGTGGAAAGCCGGTTGCATATGATGTGATTTTTGAAATGCAAGATGTATTAAGAATGGTCAAATCTTGTCCGGCTGATTTTGGCCTTAAGATGGATGAGGTATTGGAGGCCATAAAGCATTATGAACGCAATCAAACCATTGTTCCGCCCACTTCCGCAGTCTAAACCCAACGCCGCAATATACGGCTATTTTTATTGCTAAAATAGCCTAAATATTTTATACTTATGTCATTCACTTTGAACCATTTTCGTTATCATTATGCCGCCAGATAAACTAACGCCAGAAGAAGAACAGGATTTGTTCATGCGGTTTACAAAAGATCCGGAAGTTATTTCCGAGATATACGACCGTCATGCAAAGCCTTTGTATTCTTTTTTGTTAAAGCGTTGCGGACACAAAGAAACCGCAGAAGATCTTGTAGCTCATACATTCATGAAACTTGTTGAATCGCATTCCAAATTAGAGTGGAAGGGCGCACCAATCGGTGCTTGGCTTTACAGGGTTGCGGTAAACGCACTTGCCGATCATTGGCGAAGCGCCAAGGTCAGAAAAGAATCCACCACATTGGACGATGACGATGATTTCTTTGATCCGCCATCTAAAGATGATCCGTCATGGAATACCGAGATGACAATCGAGCGTGAACGCTTGATGGGAGTGATGAAGCATTTGTCTGTAAGGGATCAAGAAGTTTTAACGTTGCGTTTTTATGGAGGTTACAGAACTGAAGATGTTGCCACTGAACTTGGCATCTCCAATAATCACGCGGCGGTGCTTATTTATCGTGCGCTAGGCAGAATGCGTAAAAATTTAATTGAATCCAAAGCTTAATATGAGAAACAACGAAGAAAAAATCGCCGCAGGATTAAATAATGCGCTTCAACAAAAGGGAAATGTTGATGATGTTTATCAACCATATTTACGCATGGCAAAAGCATTGGAAGCGGATGCATTGGATGATAAAGGTATGGATTCGAGCGTCATGAAAGAGCAAAAATCGCATTTATTACAAATGGCGAAGAATCTTAAAGAGAAAAATATGCAAGAATCCCAAAAAACAATTCCCGCGGAGAAAGAATCAAAAAAACCAAAGATGCCGCAAAGACGCCCGTGGTACATATGGGCAGGGGGTTTAGCTATGGCGGCGGCTGTGGTTTTAATTGTTTTTGTTTCACAAACAGGACCTTTCAATTTGGATAAACTGGCAAATCAAGAAGCGGCTTTTATGGGAAAAGCCAAGTTGTCGGTATTGATACCGGCAGCTCATGCGGGTGATGCATTCAGTATTTTTGTTGATAAAGGCAACGAGAATGACGCCGCGGTTGATACCAGTTTTAAAATAACCAGCAAGGTTGATGTGGACCCCGATGATTTAAAACAGAGTATAAGAATAGTATCCGTGGCACGCGAACAAGACGGCGTTTATGTTGATTTTGATCTTAAAAAAAGCAGTGACGGCGAGTACGTGGTAACCCCAACCAAGGATTTGGATCCCGGTGAAGTATACAAAGTATCAATCGCCGCAGCGGTTGAGGGCGAAGGCGAGAGAAAACCCCGCGAATTTTCTTGGGCGATACAGACTCAAGATGTATTTAGAGTTTTGCGTTCCGTTCCGGGCAATAAGACAAGTTACGTTCCGGTAAATACAAGTATTGAGGTGACCATGTCCAAAACAGGGTGGGAAAATGCGCAAAATTATTTTGAGATTCAACCCAGTGTAGAAGGGCGTTTTGAAACGCATGGCCGCACATTGGTTTTTATTCCCAATAAACCATTGAATTACGAAACCATCTATACGGTAACTTATAAAAAGGGATGGGGAATAAATAATGGTCTGAAATTGGAAAATGATTTAATTGTTCGTTTCGAGACAGAGTCGAAAGAAAAGGAAGCGGGCAACACGGGATATTTTAATATTTATTCATATATTTTTGAATCTTCTTTGGCTAACGAAGTTTTGATTCCCGTTTCCGCATCGGAAGATTTCGATGGTACACCGGTGGCCGTACAAGGTTACTCCATAACCATGGATGAAGCCTTGGCAATTGTTAAGGAACTGGATAGTATTCCTTACTGGGCGTATTTATCCAAAGAAAAATCAACGGTTTTGCAAGACAGCGCCGGGCAAGAGGCTTTTTCTTTGGAAACCACTTTGGAAAATACGGATAACAATTGGCAGAGTTATGTGAGATTGCCGTCAACAACTCCAAAGGGATGGTTTGTGGTAAAAGTGCAACCGAAGACCGGAGATGCGGTTTGGATTTTGTTGCAAAGAACCGATGTGGCCGCTTATACCATAGTCGATCGCGATCAGATTGTGGTCTGGGCCGTGAATAGAGATACATCGAAGCCTCTTACAAACATGGATGTAACCTTGGGAGACCAAATAGTTAAAACGGATAATACAGGGGTGGCTAAATTTAAAACGCCCGAAAAATGGGGTAACTATGCCGATAATCCCGATAAATCTTGGGAGGATATGGATTCGCCGATTGAATCCATGAAAATCGGATCTGCGGATATGGGATTGATTTTATCCGTAAAATACGTTGATTGGTTTTGGATGTATTCCGGCAGTACCGGCGGAAACGGCAGAATGAAATATTGGAGTTACTTGTATCCGGATCGTCCATTGTATGGATTAACCGATGAGGTTAACATGTTTGGATTTTTGCAAAATCGTGAAAACGGTGAAGGCGCCGGAGTTGTTTATGCGGAATTTAGATCCAATAATATTGATTATTCAACTTATAAAGAAAAGGTTGTGGCGCGTGTCGAGCTCGCGACGGATGATAAGGGTTTCTTTCAAGGTAAGTTGGCTTGGTCAACACCTTTAACCCCGGGTTATTATAATATTACCCTTGTAAAAGATGGCGAGGATATTGAGCAAAGAAATGTTGAAGTACGTGATTTTGTTAAGCCGGCGTATTCAATTTCGGTTGCTTCGGACAAAAAGGCGGTTTACGCGGGCGAATCCATAAAGGGTAACATTAAAACAGAATTTTTTGATGGAACAGCTTATGGGCGTTTGCAATTGGACGTAGAGACTTACGGGCAAAAACATGAAAATCAAGTCTTGCTAACCGATGATAACGGTTTGGCTTATTTTGAATATGGCACCGATCCGCTGGATTGCGCTGTGAGTGTAAGCGAGTTTAACTGCCGTAATACCGAGACTTACACCATCGAAGTTAGACCGACTTTGGGAGAAGAGGGGGATATTAACGGAAGCGACAGTGTAACCATTTGGCGCGGACGCCATGATTTTACCAGCTGGTCGGAACCCGATAAATCGGGAGACGGAGTTGTTAATTTTAAGGTCAGAGAAGTGAATTTGAATCAAGCCAGTGGAGAAGATGTATCAGTGTACGGCCAAGGGGTTTCGGGAGCTACCATCGAAAGCGAAATTTATGAGGTGCATTGGGATCAAATTCAAAACGGCACATGGTATGATCCGATCGAGAAAAAAGTATATCCAAGATACAGATACGATCAAAGATTCGAGAGCATCGGCAAGTTTACCAGCAGAACCGATTCGGCGGGAGAAGCCAAATTGAGTTTTCCCATGAAAAAAGAAATAAATTACAGGGTGATATCCACGTATCTTGAAAATGGAAAAATAAAACACGCGGATTTGACTCATGTATATAGCGGTTATGTTTATTACAGCCAGTATAGCGCCTACTCGGACTGGGATGATTATTTGACATTGGAATCGTCTGATGGATCGGGGGATAACAATGAATATTCTTTGGATGAGGATGTATCCGTAAAATTTGTAAAAAACAATGCTCAATTCGATGATGATAATGCCACCTTCTTGTTTATTAAGGCATCAAAGGGAATTAAAGCGGTTTATGCCACAGACGAGCCGATGTATAAATTCAAATTCGGCGAAGAGGATGTGCCCAATGTATCCGTGTTTGGAATAGCTTATACCAAAAAGGGTTTTGAGCAGACTCAGTATCACGCCAGTCTAAAACAATCCGACCGCGAATTAAAAATTGAGCTTAGCACGGATAAAGATAAATATGCTCCCGGAGCTCAAATAAAGGTAAGAGTTAAGGTTACGGATAATGATGGCAATGCGGTTCGAGGAGCCAGAGTTGCCGTATCGGTTGTTGATGAGGCCTTGCTTGCAATTGCGAACAGGAGCGAAGATCCGAACACATTGTCAAATTTGTATAAGTGGGTTTCGGATGGCGTTTTGGCAACAAATTGGAGCCATCAATATGAAGAAACCGGTCCCGGGGGCGGAGCCGAGATGGGCGGCGGCGAGGGTTTGGGAGCGGTTAGAAAGAATTTTAAGGATACGGCGGCATTTATGGTGATGGAAACCGATTTTGGCGGAACCGCTGAACAAACTTTTACAGCTCCGGATAACATTACATCGTGGAGGATGACTGCGGCCGCACTTACGGCCAACCATTTTGCCGGCCAGGGCAGAATCAACGTAGCGGTTACCAAACCCGTCTTTGTGGATGCTGTTGTTCCGAGGAATCTGCTTTCGGTTGATAAACCGGTAATCAAGATCAGGGCACATGGCGCGGCTATGCCGTCGCAGGGCGCAGTTTCTTATGTTGTTGATATACCTTCGCTGGGCATTCATGACGAGGAGGTTGAAGGTGAAGTTTTTGACCCGGTTTATGTTGCGATCGATAATTTGGTAGCCGGTAAACATAAAGCGATTATTGGGGTTAAAGCCGGCGGCAAGGTGGATGCCATAGAAAAAGAAATAGAGGTGATAGATTCCAGGGCTACGCATGAGGAAAGAGTTGTTACGGAATTGGCACCCGGAGTCGGTTTGCCCGATCCGGGAGTTTCTTCCGAGGTCAAACTTACATTTGAGTCAAAAGCCAAGGCAGTTAAACGCGCTGATGTTTGGAGCTTGGCTCATCCGTGGTCCGCAAGATTGGAAGCCCAATTAGCGGGAGTTATGATGCGCAATCTTTACGCCGAATACTATGGTGAAGAAATTGACGCGGATACGAATACATTGCTCGCATACCAGCAAGTTGATGGCGGTTTGGCGATATTGCCATACGCATCATCCGAGGCATACCTTTCTTCCAAAGCCGCGGCGGCTTATCCGGGAGCTTTTGATACAAGCAAGCTGACAAATTATTTTTGGGAAGTTACGGACAATCAAGAAGCGTCACGTGAAGAATCAATTGATGCTTTGGCCGGTTTGGCGGCGCTTGGACAGCCGGTTTTGGAGCGTTTAAGAGTAGCCGGTGCGGAGCAAGATTTGACTTGGAGAGAGAAGTTGGCACTTATAAGGGGTTTGGAAGCATCCGGCGATAGAGAAGCATCCAAAGTATTATTGGAATCATTAATTGCAGATGCGGAAGTGCACGACAATCAAATGAGGTTGGCTGTCAGCGAGGATATTACGGAAGAAATAGAAGCCACTTTGCAGGCCGCGGCCATGGCTTCGGTATTGGCACATCCGGATGCGGATAAGTTGATGGCTTATGTTGAATCGGTTTGGAATCATGAAGCAATGACAGCGTTGGATAAAGCCGTATATTTGGAAAAAATCGTTCCGACATTGGCTGATGTTGATGTAAAAATCGGTTATATGATCGGCGATCAAACGGCAGAGATTGATTTAAGCGAGTGGGCATACCACACAATCACCTTATTGCCCCAAGAAGTTAAGCAATTTAGAATAACCAGTGTTAATGGCCCGGCGGCGGTAAGTATGTTGCTCAGAGTTGAGGGTGATATTAAAGAATCGAGTCCGTTATTGAGCATTAATCGCACGTACACGAATCACGAAGGTACAATGGATGAGTTGCGCGAGGGCGACTTGGTAAGAGTGAACTTAAATGTAGGCTGGGATCCGAGGGCGCAAGATGGTTGTTATATTGTGCGCGACAGATTGCCCGGTACGTTGGTGCCACTCGTTACAGTGAGATATGGCAGATGGGATAGATTGGGCGATTGGTATCCGCACGAGATAACCAAAGGAGAAGTAAGTTTTGTTGTCTGCAAGACTGATAAGGGGCAAAATATCAATTACACAGCCCGTGTTGTTTCGCTGGGTACTTATTCAACCAATGGAGCAATTATCCAATCCATGCAGGTACCCGGGTTGGCGGCAACATCGAAAATGGAAAAAATCGAAGTGAAATAAAACGAGGCGGGCTAAGGCTCGCCTCCTTTATTGATGAACCGGGATTTACCATGATTAAGATTTATGATTTACAGGATTATTAATTTAATTTTCAGTAGAGCGATCTTAGTGATGATCGTTGCTGTTTTGATTGTTGGATCCGGGTGTCATTTGACGTCAAATGTCGAACGTCAAATGTCGAACGTCGGAGGTGATGAAGCGTCACAAGTTATTAATAATAGGGAACTTATTAGTAACAAATTTGTTGATTCTTATGAGTTTGCGAGGACTGCGGGGATTGGCGCGAAAGAGGTAGGCGGCTATCCGGTTGCGGGGATTGTGAATCATCATGGTTTGGCAATGGATTTGCAAGCGCGGTTTTTTAAATCGCTTAAAACATCGCGTCTCGACATCAAAAAGTTTGTGATAATTTCGCCGGATCATTTTTTGGCGGGGGATCTCGTATCAACGCACGGATTTACCTATTCGACACCAGCTGGTGAGGTTGAATCACTCGCTTTGAACGTGCCCGCCATTTATTGGGCGAAAGATGTTAAAGTTTTCGCAAATGAACACGGGGTCGGAGCATTGGCACCGTTTATTGCACGTGAGTTTTCCGGAGCTGTCATAGTTCCGGTTTATATCAGACCCGAAGCGACTCACCCGCAACTGCAAAAAATCGGCCAAGAAATCGCGAAGCTGGTTGATGAGCAGACTTTTGTGATAATTTCATCTGACATGAGTCACTATTTGACGGATCGAGAAGCCAGGAAAAATGATGAGATGACATTAGGTTGGATAGAGGATAAGAATTGGAATAAGTTAGAGTCGGCCACTGATGATTATACGGATTCCGCGCAAGGTTTTGTGGTGCTACATGCGGTCTTGGAAAGTTTGGATGATGGTGTTGAGTTCAAGCTTTTGGATTATGCCGTTTCAACAGATTATGGTGCGGATGCTAATGAAACTACGAGTTATATAAATGGATTTTATCTGAAGAAACTACAATAAATTATAAAAAATAACTAAAAATGATGAGGTGATCTCATCATTTTTTAAAATTCGCTAATTGTAAGTATTAGTCTTTTATGGGTTCCGGGGTTTCGTGCAGACGTTCGAGCGCTTCCACCAGATTTGTTTTACTTAGATTTTTTTCGAGCTTGCGAGTGAATAAATCGACTACATCTTTTGAGAGTTCTTCTTCGAGGCGGCGGGCAAGTTCGGCCGGCATAATAAGTTGGATCTCTTTAATAGCGTGATCATCAACCAGGTCGGTTGTTTCTTTCGCGAGCATTTTGGCGTATTGTTTGCGATCTTCGCCTTCATCAATTTTTGAATCTGTGTTGGCCATTCTGCCTTTACCAACCGAAACTGAAGCATCGCTATCAGGATGGGCCGGTTCGGCGGCTTCGAGAGTGCGAAGCTCGGCGATTTCAATGTCTTGTGCTTTATAGATCAGAGTTTTACCAAAATCACCGATTAAAATAAGAGTAGGGTTTGGGAAATTTTGGAGGTTTTCCGGGAGTAACATATTTTTAGATAATAAATAATAATTAACAAATAAAGAATAGAGTCGTAGTACTAAGTACTTGGTACCAATTGAATAGTTACACGTTGGGTTGGATCAAGCAAATGTTAAATGGTTTTTATCAATTAATATTTGCATAATTAACGATGTATTTATTAGATCAGACCCAATTTTAACTTGTTGAGATAATTTTCGAAAGGTTTGTGGTAATTCTCGTTAGAATGAATGCCACGATAAATGGCCTCGAGCAAGGGCGTGCGGGCTTGTAAACGGCGTGCGAATTTTAAGCAGAGTTCGGAGGCGCGGATTCCCTCAACGGTTGATAGACCCAGTTTTAGATGGTCGTTTGTTTTGGCTTTAACCAATTTTTCGCCGTATGTACGGTTGTGGCCGTGAGGTGATAAACCGGTTACCAAAAGATCTCCAAGCCCGGCCAGCGAAGGTGCTGTTTTTGGATCGGCTCCGGCGCGGAGCATGATGCCGGCCATTTCGCTTACGGCCATGGTTATGACCAAGGCTTTTGAGTTTGTCGGATAGTGCAAGCCATCGCAAAAACCGAGGGCTATGGCGTAAGGATTTTTTAAAGCGGCTCCAAGGCCAACACCCATCAGATCGTTGCTTTCGGCAACTTTAACATGGCTGCCACGCAAAAGGCCGGATATAAACTCGCGAGAATTTTTATCGGTTCCGGCAACTACAAATGCCGTTGGTGTATCGTGGATCAGCTCTGTAGCTATAGCGGGGCCGCCAATCATACATGTGTGCCTTTGAATATCTTTGGGAAGGTGTTTTTTTATACTTATTACAACCGGTTCAAGTGTTTCGGGATTTAGCCCTTTCGTGATGCAGGCAACAATGGCATTTTTATGCAAAAAAAGGTTAGCTTGTTGGATTAATGAAATTGCAACATGTGAGGGTACCGCGATTATTATTAACTTTGCATCTTTCAGACAAGTTTGAATATCCGAATCCGCCCTAACATTGTGCGGCAATTTAACTTTTTTTAAATATTTTTTATTACGGTGTTTTTTGTTGATCTGTTTCTCGACATCAGGTTCAATGCAGTACATGTAAACGGGATGACCTTTTTTGCCCAGATGATAAGCTAAGCTGGTACCAATATTACCTGAGCCCAAGATAGCAATATTTGTTTTTCGCATATGGCAATCATTTTACAGGTTGTGCATATTTGCGTCTAATTTATTTTTTTCCAAACGGAAATGTCTTCTTCTTTGAAGATCATTGACCAATCATCATTAAAAAGTTCCACATATTTTTTATCATGCGCCAATACGTGGGTAATTTTGTTGCGTTCCAAGAAATTGTTAAAATTTATCGAGTCGATACCCGTGCGCCAAACACTAAATTCGGAAAAACGCTCGATGAAATTGGGAGTTTCGTGATTGTGACCTATCCAAATGTATTTGTTTGTATTGGCCGGCGACCAAAGGCACGTATATAGATCGGTACTGATAATAAGGCTGTTATCCGGTTCATTTTTGAGAGTATTCCAAGCGCGGATTGTTTGATTTGTTGCGTAAAAGTATCTGTTCCACGAAGGGTCTGTGGCGAGAGCAAGTTGAGATTGTAAAAGATGCAGAAAAGGAAAGAATAATAAAATAGCAAGTGCGCATTTTAAAATAAAATCAACTCCGGGTTTAAGGTTATCGTATATTTTGAGCCAGAATGGCAGAGTGAGAAGTATTAATGCGGGCAATAAGGCCTCGGTAAATTTACGACTCCAAGGGAGAGGTAAAATTATACAGATTATAACCGCGAATAACCAAGCCCAGATCCATTTATTGTCAGTAAAGTGTATCTTGGTCTTGTTCCAGAGGATCCAAATGTAGGCGATGATAATCGGCAAGAGCATGATAAGCCACATCCAGATCGGATCGAGAGGGAGGGTGTTGGTTATCAGATGATGCTCGCGGAGTTTGGAATCTTTAAAGATTAAGTAAAAATAATAAATAGCGCCGGGGAGCATTGCGGAGTTTATCATCAAGAAGTTGAAAACCGGTTTTGATTTACGGTTATAGAAAAAAGCAATTAGAGAGATGATGCCGTAGATGGGGATGTAATATGGGTGAAAACTTACGTGATAAGCGATAAAAATCCAAGGGATGACAAGATTGGATTTAGAGCCTGTTATGATCTGCCAAATCCAACGCACGTTTAACATGAGCAGTGCCGGGGAGAGGATCATGTGCGCTCCGCCAAGTAAAATTGGAGCGATAGCGAATTCGTTAGAGAGGTCGGCGGGAACAGGGGAGCCGAAAATCCAAGAATTGGTAATGCTCATGTAGACGGAATAAAGCCAACCGGTGCTTGTGCCTGCCAACATCAGCCAAGATGCTATGTGAGCATGTTTTTCTGAGTTTGTGACGTTTTTGGCTGTGATATATATCGAGAAAGCCAGGAAGATGGTTGTGAGAATGCGAAGGATCTCGTGAGCTTGGATGGGCGACAACCCGAGTTTGACCAATTGCCCGCCAAGAATCCAAAAAGAGTCGAAGCGGGCTATGTGATCGGGACCGGCGAAGAAGTTTTTTAAAAGCGGAGAGGTGGAAGCTTGGTTGATGTAATTTATATAAATCCCGGTGTCGCTGGAATTGGAAATTGTGGCTCCAAGCCATGCGTGATCGTTTGGCGCTATGGCAATGATGCCAAAAATTACGGAGTATTCAAAAAATAACATCGCGAAAGCCAGCAGAAATGGAAAGCGCCACTTTCGAAAAAAATAATAAATCACAAATAATTAACGCCTATGGCGAGATCCCGCATACATTAATAATTAATAAATCATTGGTGCGGGATAAATAACAAATTATAAATAATTAAATAATAAAGCCACTATCAATTAATAAATAACAAATAATAAATAACAAAATGAGCGGTTTTTATTAATTAATATTTGTGATTTGTTGTGTTTTATTTGGTGAGCGGGACGACGATGTTGTAGGGGATCGTAGCACCCGCTTGCGTTTTGTTGCCGCTCCCCACCAGAACCGGTGCCAAATATCGATGGCCATATGCATCACCGGTCTCTAACTCCATAAAAGCAAAAAAAGTTTCATTTATGTCCACCGAACCGCCGGAGACACCGCCCAAGCCGCCATTTAGCATCTCTTGGCGCATTTTTTCGGCGCTGATCGCCGGATAATCGGAACGGTTAGGACTTGGGACCAAAGTAATCCATCCGTATTCGGCTTCAAGTGTTTCGGCGTTAAAAATAAGAAAGCCACCGATTTCCGATTTACCATTTTCATTGACTATGTTGCGTTCGTCGATCACGAGATCAAAAATTACGGGAATGCGCGAGGGGAACTGGGTTGTTAAACAATTGGAGTTTACGCTGGTGGGAGGAGAAAGATCCATGAGTTTTTTAGCGCTAACAATTTGTTCATAGGTATTTAATGTAGTTTGGTTAACACATGCTTCCGCACTGTCGATTTTTCTTTTCCATTCTTTCCAATCCTCTTGAATCGCCGGATTACGGTATGAGACGGGGCTCATGCCTCGGCCGACCATAAAATCATCAACGGCTTTTTCAATTTGTTGAGCCGTAGGCCAGGCGGCCACTTTAGTTATCGCCGGTGTATTTTTTGCATTAGCGTATTCCAAGCGTCTGTTGTTGGAGTTGTAGCTCCAGACTTCGTTTATGGCATTGGTCCAGGTAAAAAGAATTTCCAAATTCTCCGCTTGTTTGCCTATTAAACCAACCGGCATGTTCATGGAGGTTGTCAGGTTTTGGAATTGGGTTGTATCGAGCCCGTTGGGGGGCAAACGCAGTACGGTGACATAGGGCTGTAAACTGGGGAGCTCGGTATTGATACGCACTACAGCATCGGAATTTTTGATTGCCGGCGGGGAGGGTATGGGACCAAAGCCCAGTTTTTGCACCGAGTTGCCATTACCGGCCAATGAATCCAGTGGCTCCGCTATGTTGATTGATGTTATGGGTTCAAAACAACCGGCCGAAAGAAGAATGGTTGCGATTAGCGCAAACAGAGGTATTTTTTGCATAACTGACATTATTATAGCATTGATTCACAACTCAGACTAAGGATTTCGGTTCCGCATTGACATATATTGGGGGATGAGTTATATTCCTAGTGTTGGGCTAGGGTTTTTAGAAAATTTTACTAAATTTTTACTTAAATATTCGTTAATTTAACGGATAAAAGAATTATCTTTGTGAGTATATGAATAGTTTATTTAAAGTGTCAGCAAAAAATCACGCGGGAATGATAATAATGTCGGCTTTGGCAGAGGGGCAAGCATCCGCCAATAAATCCGGGGACGGCTTTATTTCTCTAAAAGAAATTGCCAATGATATGGGTTTATCGCAAAAATTTTTAGAGGAGATTGCGGCCGCTTTAAAGAAGGCTAAATTGGTTATTGGCAAAAAAGGCCCGGGCGGCGGTTATAAACTGGTCAGACCGGCCAAGGATATGTCGGTTTACGATATTTTAGTCGCTTTAGAGGGGCCTATCGCCCCAATGAGTTGTGACGGCGCTTTTTGCCCGGTTGCCGGTAAATGCAGTTCTAAAATTTTATGGGGTGGTTTGCATAAGGAATTGGTGAAATCGATTAAGGCAACATCACTATCGCAAATATCCAAAGTTTAGTAATAAGCATGGCAATAAATTATTGATGTAAAATATAAGTAAAGGTTTAAATGAGAAAAAATTTGTTATGGTAAAAGCCAATAAGAAAAAGACGGTCGGAAAAAATAAACGGGCTCATAAAGAGCCGGCGCCTTTTGTATATTTGGATCATGCGGCTACAACACCGGTTGATGCGAACGTGCTTAAAGCCATGTTGCCATATTTTGATAAGTATTATGCCAATCCATCATCGTTGCATGCTCCCGGGCAAATTGCGGGGGCTGCTGTTAATAACGCGCGCGATGATATCGCGAAGATATTAAACGCTCATGCCGATGAAATAGTTTTTGTCTCCGGTGGTACGGCTTCCGATAATTTGGCGGTTGTTGGTACGGTTAATGCATCGACTATAGAGATTAAAAAACTTTTTGGTGCAGACGCCATTCCGCATGTTATTACATCGGCCATTGAGCATCCGGCGGTGCTGGAGCCATTAATTAAGTTGGAGAGAAGTGGCAAGATCGAATTGACGCAACTTAAGCCGGATCGTAATGGGGTTATTGGAGTTAAGGATATTATGGAGGTCATTAATGAAAGAACAATATTAATCAGTATCATGTATGCCAACAATGAAGTTGGTACGGTGCAGCCGATAACGGAAATAGGAAAAATGATCATTAAATATCGAAAAAGTAATAATACGACATATCCATATTTTCATACTGACGCCTGCCAAGCCGCCGGTTTTTACGATTTATGTGTTGAAAAATTGCATGTTGATTTAATGACACTGAACGGCGGGAAAATTTATGGTCCAAAGGGTATAGGTTTATTATTTGTGCGCAGAGGGATAAAAATTGAACCCATGATTTATGGAGGCGGGCAAGAGCGTAGGTTAAGATCGGGTACGGAGAATGTACCGGGCATCGTTGGGCTAGCAAAGGCTTTGGAGATTGTACAAAAAACGAGAGAGAAAGAGTCTGAGAGGCTAACAAAGCTTCGCGATAAGTTGATTCAAGGCTTGCTGGCAATAGAGAAATCACGTTTAAACGGAGATGCGGAGAAAAGATTGCCAAACAATGTAAATATTTCTTTTATGGATATCGAAGGCGAGGCGGCCATGTTGTATTTGGACGCAAAGGGCATCTATTGTTCTACGGGTTCAGCGTGCGCTTCACGAGCTTTGGATCCGTCGCATGTTATTTTGGCGCTAGGCTTAAGTTATGAAGCGGCTCATGGATCTTTACGGTTTACACTCGGAAAATCAACAACCGTAAAAGATATAAATTACGTAATCAAGGTATTACCGGATGTTGTGAAACGTCTTAGGGCAATCAGCCCGGTTTCGCTGGATATGAAACAATTCTAATGATTGTATCTTGTATTTAGTATCTTGTATCTGGCAGAAAATCAGGAATGATGGGTTAACCGATTAATAATGAGATCCGCTAAATACAAGATACTAAATACTAAATACTAAATACAAGATACTAGAAATATATGACCAATAAGAAAGCACAAAAATCCGTAGATATCGCACCGGCAAAAAATGGCGGGAGCGGTTTTTATTCGGATATCGTTAAAGAACATTTTTTTCATCCGAAAAATTTTATGGAGGATGATAAAGCTTATAAGGCGGATGGACAGGGCATGGTTGGATCGCCGGCGTGCGGCGATGTTATGAGGGTTTGGATAAAAGTGGATCAGAATACCCAAAGAATTAAAGAATTAAAATGGAAAACCTTTGGTTGTGCATCCGCAATTGCGGCCACTTCTATGATGAGCGTTATGGTTACGGAAGGGGAGGGGATGACTTTGGAAGAAGCACGTAAACTTCGTCCGCAAGACATTACGGAACGATTACATGGATTGCCGGTGAGGAAGATTCACTGTTCCGTATTGGGAGATAAGGCATTGCGTTCGGCGATAAATGATTATTTTCGAAAGATGGGCGAGACGGATAAAATCGAGATAGAGTCCGGACGCATTATTGATAAAGTGTTAAAGATAACGGACCATGATGTTGAAGAGGCTGTGCTCGAGGGCGCTACCAATTTGGAAGAAGTACAATCGAAGACAAAGGTGGGTACGGGTGATGCAACTTGCATTCCTGAAGTTGAACAGCTGATTAGGTTTTATCGTGAGAAATATTTTGGATCTGAATGAATCTCGTACTTCGTATATAGTGTAACGTACATTTGGGCGCGTTATGTTGACGAGATTGGGAAGTGGTATTAAGCTTGTTTTGTATGACAAAGAAAATTTTTAAAATAGAAGTGGATCGTGACTTGTGCATCGGTGCGGCTCCTTGCGTTACAGTGGCGCCGGGTGTTTTTCAGTTGGACGATGAGAACAAAGCTGTGGTGGTTGATGCCAAAGGGGCGGATGATGATACCATTTTGTTGGCCGCAGAATCTTGTCCCGTCCAGGCAATAAAACTTTTTGACGAAGATGGAGAGCAAATATATCCATAACAAAAATTATTAAAGTCGTAGTACAAAGTCATGGTCGTAGTCGTAGCTAATTTGGTAAATGGACAGTGATTAGTGGTCAGGGATTGATGGTTTTTTGGTTATTTATCATAATGATAATCCTGAAAATTGTTGATCGAAAATCCTGGTTAATCCTGGTTCGTATTGTAATAAAAGACCCCGCAGAGATTGCGGGGTTTTGGTTCAGCTACTGGGTTTCGGGGGTTTGCCGGGAGCGGGAAATTGGTAGGCTTTGGTTGTACGAATCTTGGCGCTGTCAGCCCACTCCGCATCACTTAATGCCGAAATGTCTTCGTCCGATTCGGATTCGACGATGATTTCGGGCGGGGGTGACAAAGTGTCTGAAGTTGAGGAGGCAGACTGGTTTTTAGATTTGTGGGAATGAATGGGTTGTTGTAATTTATTCCGCCACTCTTCTTGGATCTGTCTAATATCGGTACTTTCATCGGGAAAGTTGATTGCGGGATGCCCTGATTCGGAACCTTCTCTCTTGGTAGGAATTTCTCGTTGGTCGGTGTGCGCAGTTTCTTCCGAACGACCAAAGAAAGTATTTCCCCTCCAGCTTGGCGATTGTTTACTTGCGGGAGCCCGAGAGCTCGGAATTACATCTGAAGGATATTCAGGTAAGACTGGAGTTATATCGCTATCGGCTTCGTACTGGGGGAATTCTTTTCCGAATTCTTTAGAATGCAAGTGCTTGCCGCTTATATTGCTATTGTTCTTTGTGCTGTTTTGGGGCGGTTTTGCTGACTGCATGCCATTTAAATCCGGAGGATTGGGATGAAGTGGGATATCGATTTCCGAGTTGGTTGCCAAATGTCCGTCATCGGGAATGAACGGTTTGGTTTGCCTACTGCCGGTATCGGGCTCATCCCAGGTTGGGTTTTCGGGATAGGGAACGCTGACACCGGAGGATGGCGGTGGATTGTTGGCCTCAAGACCCGCAGATTGAGTTTCAACCTCCACAAATTCTGCCAAGATTGCATTTACGTCCATTTGGCTCAAAGAGCCTTCGGAGTGAATTGCGGTGCCATCTGCAGCCGTAGCGTTTTTTACTCCGGGGGCCTTAAGCCCGCCAAGATTGCGATCGGTTTGTTTGTGTTTTGGGAGTGCACCCCCATGAAGGCTCGTTGGCTCTTGTTTGGCATAAGGGGTCTCTGCGGATGTGTCGACCCACTCCGGATCCGGTGAAGCTTCGGGCTCCGATTCGTCGGAATACGATTTTGCAATGGCGGATTCGGGGCTTTTGGTACCGAGATGCAAGGTCTTAAAGTCTGCGCTATCGCGGTGTGCTCGGGCTTTTTTTACACTCGCACGCGGTGCGGGCTCTTGGCCGGTCATAAGCATCATCACGTCTTCACTGATGACCATGCCGGGGTTATCTTCGGCAATCAACTCCATGGCTCGTTGCATCATGGTGGCCAGACCTTCGAAATGAGCGGCCGCTTTACGGAAATTTTTGGCACTGGTTTCGAGGTCGTTCAGCTCACTGCTTTCAAGAAGAATATTAGCACTCGGAAATCTAACGGATGAAACGGGAGCGCTTCGTGCGGCAAGTTGCTGGGTCAGATCGGCATTACGCTGTTCTAATGCCTTGCGTGTTCGTTCTTCAAGCAAAAAGTTTCCACGAACCTTTTTTAGCTCTTCTTCGGTTTTTTTAAGAGCTTGGGAAAGCTCCAATTTATCTCTTCTTAGCACGGCATTGGATTTTTCCAGTTCGGTCGATTTTACGGCCGGTGAATGTACTTTTGATTTTGCATCGGATTGTTCTACCAGTAATTGTTCGAGTTCAAGGATACGCAGTTTGCGGTTCTCGAGTTCAGTTCTATATTTGTTCAGTAATTGGGAATTGCCGCCGCGGTCGGCTCGCTTTTCTTCGTTCCTTTGCAAAGCATAACCCGTAAGCTGACGAAGCTTGCCTTCGCGACGGGTGGCGGTTTGCATGAACGATCTAAGCAAAATAATCAGTTTATGCGGATCCTTGGGAACCATATCCGGAGTAACCCGCATAATTACCGTTCGGCACTGGGCGCGATAACGCAAGTTCGTTCCATCCTCCAATTTGAACCTGAATAACGATTGAATATTAAAGTACTCGCCGGCTTCGACAGTATCTAAACCAATCGTCATAAGACCGCCTGGAGCTGGAAGGATCATTTCAACCGTGACACTGCCTTGGCGGACAATGTAACCGGCTTCAATGTCGGAATCTATGTCTATTATTTCCCCTTCTGGGTAAACTTTATCGTACTCACTGGGTTGAAAGGCTTTGACCACCGGGGTTTCACGTTTCTTTATTTCAGCGCCCGTTCCGGGCACATGTGCTTTGTTTTTAGTATCCGGCACGCCAACCTCCATGTATGTGTTTGCTTTGGTTTATTGTCAAAAGAGCTGAGAAAGAACATCTTAGCTTAGATAGAGAAGTGTGATTTGTCAAGTCTTAGATGGGTTTTAAAATTAAAATATTTCGCTTAACAAATTGATTGTCTCTGAAATATGATAAAGTGGATTCAATGTTTAATACGCTTAAATCCGGATTTTCTTTTTTGTACCCTAGATTATTCAGGTCTGCATCAAGCATAACCGCAGAGTGGCCGTTTGTATTGGAGTATTCCGGGGTGATTATTACCAATTTTGAGTTTGTTTTGAGTAAAGGTTTAAGTTCTACGAGAGAATCAACCCAAAGATCATGAATTTGCGATGCGTTTGCCGATAAAGTTTTTTGGGATTCAGTGCCGTGCAATGGGGGGCCGAGGTAACCCTCGGTTACAATCGAATCGATGGATTTTGGGGAAATGAATTTTTGGATTTCTTTGATATCGCTTGTGAAAATACGAAAGCGCTTGGCGTCTTTTGCAGTAATGAATTTTTCTTTTACCAACCAATTGTTGTTGGCTTCGGTGTCTTGAATCTGTTTTTTATCGATGTCGCTGCCGATGATTTGAGCGATATTCGTGCCAATCGCGGCTTCCATCAATATGGTACCTGATCCGCAGAATGGATCGAGTAAAACTCCACCATCGGGCGTTTGCGCCAAGTTGACCATCATGCGCGCCAGTTTGGGCGGCAACATTCCGTTTTTACTATCTCGCCTGGGGCGGTCGAAGTCACGAATACTCCATGCATCGGCATCTTGTACCTCGGTGGTTTTACCGATAAGTACCGTATTTTCATTAACCATTAAACAAAGATCCGCATTGGGATTATCCGTGAGTCCGCATTTTGCCACTGCGGCGGGGGAGAGCGGTTCGCCGCCTTTGCCGGTTACCCAACGTACGGAGTAGCCTTTGGCTTTAAGCTCTTTTTTAAGTTGAATCGGCAGTTTGAAGAATTTTTTTTGAGTTGATTTGGAGCCGTAAACGGTTAAGCCAAAATCGAGTGAACGTCTGCCTTCCGCGGAGGCTTTTGAGGGCGCGATTAGATCTGCGAGCAGGGCGGGAGTTAGTTCTGCCGAATGCGCGTTGTAAATAATTTCGCCGAGTTTAACGGTGCCTCCAAGGGTGTTCATCAAGTTGAAAGCATCCCAAGATGTGGAATCAAAAGTTATCATTTTATCAGAAAGGATTGGTTTTTTGATATCAGGTAAAACGGAAAATAACTCAGCTGTACTGAGAGGGGGGTGGGAACCCAAGATGCAGAAATACATATATTCACGTACATCGTACATCGTACATCGTACAACGTCGAATTTGGTGCGATAAAACGCCAGGTTGAGTCATGTTCATATTATAACGCTCCGTTATTTTTGAGGTTGACATTTGATGGGTTTTATGGTGGGCTAATAATGCCGAATACTGTAAAGTATGGCTGTGAACATCGACAATTAAACATGGCAAAGGAGAATTGACATGTCATGGCATAAGCCCGCTGCGGTCGTGGCCAAAATGTGGCCCATGCGATTTATGTTGTATGCAATATTGGTGCTTACCTCAACGGTGTTCTTTGTGAGTACGGCTAAAGCCGAGCCTTCTTGGTGCGTAAGAGAATTGGAAAGATCGGATGAAAGCGTCATAGTGGCGCATAATCCGGAATGTGACTTGCGTGTATTAACCAGGTTGTATCCGCAGAAGGATGATGATGGCAAAGTTTTGCCGGAACAGGTTCAACTTCGATCTCTTTATGCGGCCAATCAAACGCAGACCATAGATGGGAAGATTCACCGATACACGGTAATGCGCGGTTGCGTCAGTCCGGGGAAACCCTCATCTTACGCGAATGAAGAAGAATTGAAAGAGTGTCCCAAGGGACTCATGAATTATTTTTCAGCTCCCGCATCCGATAGCGCGGCCAGAATCGTTATTCCGTCCAGAAGACAGTTAACGTTGGTGGAGCATTATACTAAATTATCAGAGGAGACTTGTTCCAGATTGCAGGGTGAGCTTGGTTCTACGGATGAAGATCAAAAATTGGCATCCGATTGCACCAGATCTTTCGCAAAACTTTCGTTTACAGCGGGCACCGCTTCGCCGTCCGTTGATGCAGCCGCTTCAAATGAAGCGGAAAAGAAATTGGTTAAAACATTGCAAGATGAAAAGGCTGCGTTAACCGCGAAATTAGCCATACTGGAAGAGGCTGATGGCAAAAGTCATTTTATTTTTCCGTTATTTATTTTGCTAATCGGTTTGGCTCTTGTTGGGGCGGCGGCTACAGTGCTGGCCATTAAAACCGGCCGTGAGAAAAAGTCTTTGCAGATTGCAAATACCGTTCTCGTATCAGAGAGAAAAATGAAACGGCAAGCAATTTTGAAGGAGTTTAAATCCAAAGTTGAAAAGGAATTTCAGGATGCTTGGAGTAATTTACTCTCCAAACAGCAAAATGAAATTGAATCCCTTAAGCAAGCCAACGAAGAACTGACAAAGCGGATGGAAGATTTTCGAACTGCCATCGTCGAATGTATAGACGAGGCGGGAACTTTCCAAGTGAGAGACCTGAGAACCATCGAAGATCCGGCTGATCTGATCAGGGGGCTAAGATCTCAGAATACAAAAAAAGATCAGCAAATAGTGGATCTCAAAAGTGAAGTTACCGCTCTTGCGGATAACAACTCGCGTCTGGAAGGCGTATCGTCGCAATACCGCGAAGAAGCTCGTGACGCTCTGCGTGAAAAAGCGGGTCTCGAAAGGGATGCCGAGGAATCGAATAGTAGAGCCGCCATGCTCCTTGAGGAATGCGCGGTTCTGCGGACTTCGATTCAAGAAAAAATCACAGAGTCCAACTCCCTTCATGATCGATTGGCGGAATCCAAAAGGGTCGCCGATAAAATCAAAGAAGAAAAATTGGCTCTGGAAGTGCGTTTGGAGCAGCTGCTTGAAGCTGCCGGTTCGTGTGGTACGAGCATTGACATCCATGCAATAGAACAAAAAAATATAGCCCTTCCGTTTGGGAATAAAACGGATGAATTGGCCGATTGTGCCAAGGATACGAATGAGAAGATTATGGCTGCCGATGTTGCCGGATTTATCCCGGATAAAAAATCGGAAGCAGAGGATCGCGGGAATCCTGAAAATTGGGAAGGAAAGACGGCTAACGAAGCGCTAGAAGAAATGCTCCAAAGAGCGCACGGTTCAACCAAGCCGCTACCTTTGGAGGATGCAATCGGCAAAGCTCTTGTCCCATCGGAATTGCCGCGAATTCCCATTGATTTGGATCCGGATGAATTACCTCCCTACCGAGACGAGATGCCAACTTTGGAGAGGGAGATACCGGTTTCCAAAATCATGGAAGAGCAAATGATTCATTATCGCAATGCGTGGATGGATTTAGCACGAAATTGCGCATTGATTTTGGATGCAGACCTTCAGGTTGGCGAGCATTCAAACGTAGTGACTGTTAATGCAACACTCGCGGTTAAGCTGGAGTGCTTTCGTGATGATTGTTTGGGCGCGAAAATAGAATTGACCGCTCAAAAGCATAAATTTTCAAGTACGGCGGTGAGAATTACGGAGCTTGAAGCAAAGCTGAACGCCAAAACATCGGAGTATGAAGGTGCTGTGCGTGTGGCAAATGTGTTGCGCCAGAGTATCGACCAACTGGCTTTGGATGTTAAGAGCGATAAAGCATTGGAAAAGCTGTATGCCTATCAGCTGGCGAAAATTCAAGCTGAAGAACGCGCGATACATGCGGAAATCGCTTTGCGCGATATCGCACAGGAATTGCGTAAAGCCAGAATGCAAATTCAAGAGCAACCGCCCCTCAGCGAGTTTCTGCAATTGAATCAAAAGGATTGGAATCCGGCTCATGCAAAGTTGGCCAAGCTTTCCAATGATCAGTTGTTGTGCCTCGCGGGTGCGTTGTTCCACGCGATAGCAGATCGCGTGAAATCAGGTTTGAGGCTTGAGTATCCGTTATCATCGGATGCCGATTTGAGCGCCATTCGCAGCGTGATGATGATGCCGCTCGTGGGCGATTATCCGTATGTGATGCCCGAGATTCTTAAGAACATGGCGGGGCAAGGGTCGTTGAAGTTGTACCATACGGTACATGATGCTTTTGCCGACATGCAACCGAAAGCAGTTGCGGTTTGTTCGCAAACCATGCTGCCCGCCGCGGGAGTTCCGGAGGATCGCAATAACCATCCTTCAGTGATCGCCACAGAAGAGAAAACTGCGACAAGTGCGGTGGCTCACACTTCTTCGGAAGCCGAAAGAAGCGGTATTCGGTCGCCGTCATGAAGAAACTTTCCGTCCTGTAATTCAATGGGACGGTTTTTTTATTGTATAAGTATATCTGTAAATATGGTTGAATCGAATAATTTATCAGCTTCTCTCAGAGATGGGCGGAATATGAGGAGAAGCTCGGAAATTGTGGTCGGGTTGACAAAAATTATGAAATGTGATGGGCTATAGGATGCTCATGATGTAAAATATGAGCAGGACTTTGAAAAATCGCACAACGTAAAGTTGTGTTTTACCGCAGAAAGGATTCGCTATGAGGAACCTAATGCTTCGTGTGATCGCCTCCGCTTCGCGGTTTGGCACTTTGTCGGTGCTTTCCATTTTGTTCGCGATGATGATGCTTTTTGTGTCCAAGAACGCATTTGCACTTGACGCACAAGATTGCATTACCCAAGTCGAAAATATCACTTATGAAAATGCGAGGTATTTTCGAATCACTCGCGTCGATCGTAAAGAATGTGATTTGTACATGATCGCAAATAATTTTCCACAGCTTGATCCAGATGGTAAGCCGCTTCCCATTCAAAAACAATTGCGTTCAATCAAAACGGCCAATGACAGATTAATGCAAGGAAAGCGCGGATTGCGCGCCGTGCATAGCGGTTGCGTGCCCGATTCCAAACCCTGGCCTGACCAGACTCTTGCCGAACGCGAGATGTGTTCCGAGCAAAAAGTCAATTATTATCCGGTGGCTCACCAGATTTTGGTGCCCAGGATTCCCGAGTTGTCCGAAAGCGAGCAAATTCAACACTTGAATTTTGAAACTTGCGAAGCATTGTCGAAGAATCCAAATCCATCGGAGTCAGTTAAGGGTATTCTTTTACGGTGCAAGAAACACTACTCCAGCATTACGATTCCCAAGCCGAGTGTTTCTACGGAGCAAAGACAACTATCCGATACGCGTGCCAAAGTGGCGGTTTTAATTAAGACCACTTCGGAACAAGCCCGGCAATTGCAGATCGCTGCAGTGCATGCGGAAGATCTTGCCAAAGCCAAGAAAATTTGGAATTGGATTGCCATCTTCTTTATTTGCATAAGCGTGATAATGACAGCCGGTGTTATTACCAGCAGACGTCAACAAAGCAAATTGCAGGACGAGGCTAACATCACCAGGTTCGAGCTGAATGAACGTGTTCAAAATGAATTGATCAAGCGAGATGCCGGGCCTACGCCTGAAGCGCATCGCGCGGTGCAACAAGAAAACATTGCGCTGCAAGACAGTTTGCAAAGAGTGACGCATGAAAAAGCCATTCTTTCGCAAGAATTTGCCGATATGCGGCATGAAAATGAGAGCGTGTCGGCAAGGTTAACCGCTGAGATTGACAGTTTGAATACCCAGGTAGCATTGCTTTCAGCCGAGCGCGACGAGCAAACTCTGCAAGTGCAGGATATTACTGCTAGGTTTGAGACGAGTCGTTATCGTCTTGGTAAAGTTGAAGCAGAGAATATCGAGTTGAAGAAAGAAAAGGATGCGCTCGGCCTGCAACTTGAACAGTTGTATGAAGTCGAGCAACGTGTTCGTGGAGAACATCTGATGAATTTGGATAACTCGATCGATCTTGCGAGGCAAGTTATTGCCCAGCTCGACGAGCGCTACAGAGTTTCTGTGGCGAAAAATGAAACGCAAAAAGCCGAAGCGCAGGCAGAGAGAATGAACGCGTTGCAACAGATTCTTGCCACAACGGTTGACGAGCGCGACTCGCGTTCTCTTGCTCTTGGTAATCTTGCAGAGAACGATCCGCGAAAAACGAACCCGGAGAGTTTTCTTCGGGCGCTTATGAGCGATGTCAATATCAGGAATAACGATTTGGCATACGTGGTGAAAACAAACCTCACACTTGGCAAACTGAGCAATCAGTTGGCGAGTGAAAACAGTGAAGCATTGGAGGAGCTCGCGCGGTTGCGCCGGGAGAATGCGGAGCTTCTCATAATGTGGGATCATCTGGTAACCGGCATTGCACGCGGTTTGAAATTGGATATTGATTCAATCGGCCAACTAAGCCGCGAGGGGCAAGCCGCTCAACTGGCATTGGCCATTGGTGAACTCAAGGCACAGAGATTCTCAGAAAACGATTCGCGAGAGCAAATCGTGGAGCTTATGGACCGTCTGGATAACACCATGACTCATAATGCGGCTTTGCGTAAGGCTATGGAGGGCGATACAAACAGACAAACAATCGCGGCACTTGAATTTACGGCTATTAAGGCTGAGGTCGAGATGGGCCGTATGGGAACCGCGCTTAACAAAGCGCGTGAAGAGCTAAAAGCCGAACACGAAGCGAAAACTCGTTTGCAGGCGGCGGTACGCGCCCAAAGCGGAGCCGGTTTGCTGGCTCTCGAAGCTCCCGAGCTTGCAGTGCTTCCTACGCATCGACTGATGAATTTGTTGCAAACTTGTGTTTTGGCGGTGCATCAAAAGCCCGATGCCGCTGCGGATGCGGAGTACGTTTTGGGATCGGATGCTGATGTTGGAGCTCTGTACTCATTCTTGCACATGCCCATCGTGAGTGAGAACGGATACAGGTTGCCGGCTAATTTGCGTACCAACCTGGGGCCACTTCAGATTTATCATGTTGCGGACGAAGTTTGCGATACACGGGTTCAGCCACCGGCGCGAATTCCTTCGGTAACACCGACCATTTCTCCCCCGGCGTTGTCGAGTTCCGACTCGGACATACGTAAGCAAACCATGCAAGGCCTGGGAAGGGTTACCGACCTTTCGCGAACCTTGCCCTATCCTCCAAAAGCAACCGAGATGGATCTTGTTCGAGATCCTGATGAAGAGGATAAACCGACTCATTAAGACAGTGCCCCGCTAATTTTTAGCGGGTTTTTTTTACCTTGATTTACAGGATTAAGAGGATTGGCGGGATTGTATATAATGCTTATCAAATATCGATCAAGTTTAAACAAAAATATACCAAACATATACCAAATTTAGACCAAATACAGGCAAATATTACCAGAGATTTTTACTCGGTTTGTATCTTGTTTCTTGGTAATAGTTTGGTTTTTGCCCTTGACAGTATGTGGGCTATCGGGTAGTCTTAGCCCATTACAAATTAACAGCTTTTACCGGCCACAACCCCATTTCATGGGCTTTCCGTAACGACGATTCTTACAGGATCTCGCTGCGGACGTGTAAAAGAAGTATATGAGAACATACGAACTTCTCTATATTATTCCGGCAACTCTTACCGATGAGGAAGTTGCGCAAACGGAAACAGACATTTTGGCACTGATCCAAAAATATGGCGGAACCACAAAAGAAAGCCGCCGCTTGGGTAAATATAAATTTGCCTATCTTGTGAAAAAGATTCGCCATGGCTATTATGTCTTGGTTTATTTCGATGCCGAACCGGATATCGTTGCAAAAATCAACGAAGCTTTGCGTATTCATGAGCGCGTTGTTCGCCACTTGATATTGCGTGCGGACGAAGCCGGAAGCGATAAATTCACTTTGGTGCAATTTCAAGAGGTCGTGGTTGAAGGACCGTCTAAAGATGACCGCAAGCGCAAAAAGACAGTGAAAAAATTCGATGATATTTCCGAGGATGTTCAAGCCGCTCAAGAGTTGGATAAAGCGGATAATTACAACGAAGAAGATGCCGGTACCGGTGAGGATAAATCGACGGATGATGAGGTTGTGGATGATGCTTCAGAGGAAAAAACAGTCAAAGAAGATATCATGCCCGAGCTTTCCGCGGACGAGCTTGATAAAAAGATTGACGCAGCGCTTACGGAAGAGGCAAAATAAACTTATCGTACAATGTACAAAGTACAGCGTACAACGAAGCGAGTTAAGTATTAAGAGAATTATTATATGTCCATGAGTTTGAATCGGGCGCAAATTATCGGGAATCTGACGCGGGATCCGGAATTGCGCAATACATCCAACGGTCAAAGCGTTACTAATTTTTCCGTGGCAACCTCTTCGCAATGGACCGATGTAAACGGGCAAAAACAAGAACGCACCGAATACCATTCTATTGTAGCTTGGGGCAAGCTGGCGGAAATTTGCAATCAGTATCTGGGTAAGGGCCGCAAGGTTTTTGTGGAAGGCAGATTGCAGACCAGGGATTGGGAGACTCCGGATGGCCAAAAACGACAAAGAACGGAAATTATCGCGGAAAATATGATAATGCTTGATAAAGCACCCGCAGGAGGCAATGCACCGTTTACACCATCAACGCCGCAATCACCAACCGTGGTACCCGAAGGTGGAGCAGTGGATCAAGGTGTGGGAGATCAAGAAATTCGCGTAGAGGATATACCTTTCTAAATAAATAACAAATCCAGTCCATCAAGTCTATAAAGTCGAAAGTCCGTCAAGCTTCTAACCAGCTTTATGGACTTGATAAACTTTTAGCTTGACAGACTTAATCAATATGAAATTTCAAACAACTTGCCCGTTTTGTAAGGCAAACATTAACGAGATAAATTATAAAGATACGGATATGCTCCGCCGCCATCTTTCTTCATTCGGAAGAATCGTAGCCCGCAAACGCAGCGGCATGTGTGTATGGCATCAGCGTAAACTGGCGATGGCAATTAAGCGTTCGCGATTTATGGCATTGCTTCCGTATTTGGTGCAATAAATACAAAAATCAGCTTCGGCTGATTTTTCGTAATATATTTGAGCGGGTGGTCAAAGGTAATTGTCATTGAATTACATAAGTGATTTAATGTTGTCATATGAGTGAAGATCAAAAATATGTGAGGCCTACTTGGGATGAATATTTTATGGAAATCATGGGTACAGTTGCCAGGCGTGCCACTTGCGATAGAGGCCGCAGCGGGTGCGTGATAGTAAAAGATAAACAGATTTTGTGTACCGGTTATGTAGGCTCGCCACCGGGTTTGGAGCATTGTGATGATGCGGCGCATAAGTTTAAAAAAGTCTTAATGGAGGATGGAAGCATAAAAGAGCATTGTGTCAGGACTATCCATGCGGAGCAAAATGCCATTTGCCAAGCCGCTAAGCATGGAGTGAGTTTGGATGGGGCTACGCTTTATTGCAGAATGGAGCCATGCACGGTTTGTGCGATGCTTATCATTTCCGTCGGAATCAAGCGGGTTGTGGCGGAACGCAGGTATCAAGCGGCGCAAGAAACCAGGGAGATGTTTGCTAAAGTTGGAATTGTACTGGATGTTGTGCATGATGAGCTTCAGACGTACGAGAATAAATAACAACATATAATTGTATAAGGGGCACAGTATTTAGTATTTTGTACCTAGTATCTAGCAGTTGATTTTGAATTTGACTAAGTCGTCTTGGATTATTATATAAACCGCTAGACACAAGATATTAGTAGCCAGATACATCATGTTTGATTTTGTAATTAAGATTGACAAAAGGGCTTTTTTCTGCTATACTGTATGTATTAGCCTCAAAAATTAGGCTAAACAAAAACAAAAATATGCAAAAACAAAAGACAGTTAAGTCTTGTGATAAGGCTTTTCCATAATTAGAATTTAACGAAGACGTGAAGCTTCGTGTTTTTATTGTCAAAAATTGCATAATTATTAAGAATTAATATTTAACCAAAACAAAAATATGGCTAATCCAGCAGAACAATTTATTCCACCCGGAGTGGATACGGATAAAGTTGATGAAATCAAAAGAAATCGGCCCACCTTAAGAGTGATTGAAGGCGGAAAAGGAGAGGAGAACGTCGAGAGATGGTCACCAAAAGAGTTTGTTGACCAAGAAAAATGGACTCCGGAAGAAATATCGGGTCGTGCTAAACCCGCAGAAAACGCAGAGGAATTTTTAAAGCAAAAAGAAGCGGATGAGAAGCAATTGGAGGCTTTACAAAAAGCGATTGACGAACTTGCGGAGGGTGAAAAAACATCCAACAAAGCTTTCCCCGGTGAGCGTTATTCACGTGAGCCACAGATGGATACTGTCAAAAAAGTCGAGCAAGTCGGACTTTTACCGCCGGAACCACCCATGGAACTTAGCGAGGAGGATATTGAGGAGGATCTAACCCCTACAAACAGAATCCCCGAGTTAGCCAATAAACCCGCCATTGATTACGGCGATTTGCAACCGGGCATGGAAGATTTACCTGAACTTTCATCTGAATTTTTGAAGGAAGATGACAGTGAGCAACCGACTTTGGTAAAAGAAGAGGGACAGCTTCCTCGGTATAAAACAGATTCTGATTTAGATAAAGCTGCATAATTTTTACCCATGCTTAAAGCCGCTTCAGTGCCACTGGGGCGGTTTTAGAATTAATTAACAATTAAAAATTGGCAATTAACAATTATTGAATCGCTAACCTTCGATCATACTCAGATCGAGCCGTGATATTCGCATGTCTTGATATGATATGTGCTATGTGATATGAGTTATGTGTTATGAATATTGAGAATCTTAAGATAAGAACGCAAGTGATAAAAGCGATCAGGGTTTGGTTTGATGATCATGGTTTCATGGAAATGCATACGCCGAGGATGGTGGCTTTGCCGGGGCAGGAGCCGTATCTTGAGCCTTTTTGGACAAACGTCACTCGTCCCACGTCACTCGTCCCACGTCAAGTTGCGCTGGTTACTTCGCCGGAGTATGCGATGAAGAAACTTCTCGGAGCGGGTTTGGACAAGATCTATGATTTAGGCCCGTGTTTTAGAAATAATGAACCTTGGGATGGATCGCATGATCCGGAGTTTTTAATGCTGGAATGGTATCGCCGCGACGCTGGGGTTTACAAGTTGATGGAAGATACGGAAGCCATGGTGCGCTATGTAGTCGCGTTAATGCCAAATGCCAAATGCCAAATGCCAAATGATCCGATAAGACGTTTAACTGTTGAGGATGCTTGGAGGGAGTATGCGGGGGTGGAGTTGGCTCCGCTTCTCGAGGATCGAGAAGCGATGGCGAAGTTGGCATCTGATAAGTTTGGTCAGACCGCGACCGATCAAGATAATTGGGATGATATCTATTTTAAGATTTTTTTGTCGGTGATAGAACCAAAGTTGGAGGCGGGGGAGCCGACTTTTTTGTATCGTTATCCGGCGAGTATGGCTGCGCTCGCTCGTAAATCCGAGGATGATGCACGATGGGCGGACAGAGTTGAATTTTATGCAGGGGGGCTGGAGCTTGCTAATGGATTTGCGGAGCTTTCTGACCCGTTCGAACAGCAAAAAAGGTTTGAGGAAGAGATAAAGATGAGAGAAAAATTAGGAAAAGAAACTTGGGCAATTGATGAACAGTTGTTATTGGCACTGTCAAAGATGGGTAATGCGGCGGGGATTGCTTTTGGGGTGGATCGGTTTATTATGCTTATCTGTGGAGCAAAGTCTATAAATGATGTTGTGCCTTTTCCGGCGGGTGAAAGGCTTTAGTCCCCCAGGTTATAACTAATAAATTACTTTATTTTTTTACCTGCAAAAAAGTGGACGGTAATTATAATCAAGAGGTTCATCCATGCTATTGATTGTTTTATTGGGCTGCTTTATTATAGTCATTAACCGGTTCATGTTACATGCGGGTATCGTATAGTGGTTATTATGGATGCTTCCCAAGCATCAGAGACGGGTTCGATTCCCGTTACCCGCTCCAAAGAAAAGCACGCCATATTTAGGGGTGCTTTTCTTGACTAATAACCATGAATGGGGCATATTACGACTACATTAAATTGAAAATATCAAATATATAGAGTATTTTTGGTTAACTCTTGATATCTGATATTTGATTATCCGTATATAAGTTATGAGCAGTCCAAACGATATCAAAAAAGGAGTGGTAATAATTAAAGATGGAGAGCCCTGGGTGGTAACGAGTTTTCAGCATGTAAACCCCGGTAAAGGCGCGGCTTTTGTGCGCACAAGAATTAAAAATGCAAAAACCGGTAAAACTTTAGAGCAAACATATAAAACTTCCGAAACAATAACCTTTGCGGAAATTGAATATAGGAATATGGCTTATTTGTATCATGATAATACGGGTTATGTTTTTATGGATAACAAAAATTATGAACAAGTCAGCATGTCGGATGAGGATATGGGTGAAGATGCAAAATATATAAAAGAAGGCTTGGAAGTGTTGATATCCATGTACGAGGGGAGCCCCATTGCCGTACAAGTCCCAAAGAAAATGAAGTTTACGGTTGTGGAGACGGCGCCGGCGGTTAAGGGCGATACGGCTAGCGGAAATGTTACAAAAGAAGCTAAGACGGATACGGGTTTTAATGTGCAGGTGCCTATCTTTTTAAATCAAGGTGATGAAATTATTGTAAATACGGAGACGGGGGAATATGTAGAGAGGGCGAAGTAATATCAAGTGTAAAGTGTAAAACTGCAAACTGCAAAGAGAAGATAAAGAAAATCAGAGTTGTATGCTCTGATTTTTGTATAACTCTTTGTAGTTTGTACTTTGAAGTTTTTTTAGTTGTACCACTTGGCTTGTTCGTTGTAGAGCTCGGCGTATTTGCCTTTGCGGGATATCAATTCTTCGTGAGTGCCTTGATCGGTGAGTTTGCCATTATCAAACAGTAAGATTTTTTCGGCTCGGCGGACGGTGGAGAAGCGATGAGAGATGAAGATCAATCCGCGGGATCCGGAAGCTTTGAGCATGCGTTCGAAAAAGCGCATCTCGGCATTGGCATCCATGGCTGAAGTGGGTTCATCGAACCCGATGATACGGCCGCCGTGAATCAGTGTACGGCTGATAAGCAGGCGTTGTGCTTGGCCCCCGGAAACTTGATGAGTAGTGACTCCGGGTGGCGCAGCCCAATTGCCAAGGAAGGTTTTTTCTTTGTTTGGCAATGCGTCGATAACAACATCGGAGCCGGCAATGTGTAATGCGGATTTGTAAGAAATGGCATCTTTTTTTGCAGAGTCCGTACCGTAATAAAGGTTGTCTTTTGCGAAATCTTGATAGAGCTCCGCGTCTTGAGTCATTAGATGGAAAGCGTTGCGCCATTTTGCGGGATTGTAATCATTCAAAGGGTGATTGTTGATCAAGATAACTCCGGATGTAGGTTTATCGGTTCCGGATAGCAACCTAAGCAAAGTTGTTTTGCCTGCACCATTTTCACCGACTATTGCAATGTGCTCTCCCTCGGAGATTGTCAGGTTAATATTTTTAAGCGCGAAATTATTGTTATCGCGATATTTATAGCTTACATTCTTGAATTCAATAATAATTTTTTCTTTGGAAATCGAAAGGCCGGTTGTTTTTTCGGGCTCTTTTTCCATTAAACGGTTGATATACGCCAGGATTTGCATATCCGCCCAAACTTTTGTAATGGATCCGGAGATTCCATTTAAAGCCTCTCCCATTAGTCCGAATAAGTTAAGAGCGATATAGAGAACGGCTAATTCTTGAGGATTCTTTAAAGCGTTTTGCCCCATGATGATAATTACCGTGGCATATGCGCCAAGATGAAAGAAAGATAGAAAGACTCGATTACGCATGCTTATCATTGCGATTCTACGAAATCGAGAAACGATTTTACGGTTTGAGTCTATGAATTTTTTTAGGAAAGATTTTTCAGCTCCCAGTAATCGCAATTGTAAGAAGCTTTGAATTTCCAGGAAAACATAACGAGTATATTCGATACGGCGTCCATCGATAGAGTTCCAAGTCGCCGTCCAAATATCATTTTTTGATTCGGCACGCAGATTTATTGCTTGTAAGATTGCATCAATTAAAACCAAAACACTGACCCACCAAGGAGCAACTATGGCAAGCCCCAGCGCGGCGATAAATTTTAAATTTGATCTTAAGAACCACTCGCTGTTGCCCGCTAAACGATTTAAACGCCATAGATCCTCTCGCACAAAATCCAAACTGCGGCGGACATCGGGTTCACTTAAAACTTCCGGTTTAAGTTTGGCCACGCTCTCCCAAATTTTTTGTTGCGTGGCTGATGTTGCCGCTTTTATGAACCAATCATCCGCTTGGGAATATGTCAGTTCACTGATTAAGTAGCGAACTCCATAGGAACTTATAACTACAATCAGTAATGTTAGTGCGGTTTCTGTTTGGCTCGCTGCAATCGCCGCAATAAATAGTGAGAAAAAATATACTTCGAGTGGCTGAAGGAATGCACCCAAAATAATAAGTATCAAACGAAAAATAGCCAGTCCTTTGTTATATTGCCAGATTATCTTTAAAAAGCGCGTATACGCTCTGAGTTTTTCTTTAGCGGAAAATTGTAAATTAATTTCCGTTTTCCCCTCCGATTTCATAACCATATTATACTCGTACAACGTGCATCGTACAACGCACAACGTGCGTTTTACTTCCATGTTTCGTATAAAATGATTTGACATTAATAATAGCTTTGGGTTGTTTGTCGCCAATACTTGATTTTTACCGTTAAATAATTTAATCTATAATCCCAAAGTAAGGGCGAGTGGTGAAATTGGTATACACGCTAGCCTTAGGAGCTAGTGGAGCAATCCGTGTGGGTTCGAGTCCCACCTCGCCCACCACGTAAAAGCCGCTTAGATAAATAGGCGGCTTTTACGTGCCCCGTGATCCGATGAATATCGGATTTTACGGGGCAAAGCACTTTAGTAACGGCTTCACGTGGCGCCGCCCCATAAAAAATCGCTATAAGTAAAATTAGGCGATTTTTTTCGTGCCACGTGATCCGCTTTAGCGGATTTTACGGGGCAGGTAACTTTTAGTACGCGATTTCACGTGGCGCTGTCACTTAAAAAAGCCGCTTAGATAAATAGGCGGCTTTTTACGTGCCCCGCGTAAAGCGGCGTTGCCGCCATGCGGTTCTACGCCGTGATCCGATGAATATAGAATTTAACTCTGTTAAGTATCTAAACAAAAAACGCTCGGAGTAAACCCGGGCGTTTCGTGTTATTTTCAAATCTTAGGGAACAAGTGATTTTATTCACTAAGGGTGAAATCCGAGCGGTGGGGATTTCGATACGTTCTAGAACGAACGTCGCTCGGAAAGAAAGGATTTTTTGTCGGGCCAAGACCTGATCCAGTGATCAGCGAACCGTGGGTACCATTGGTTCGGGTTGTCTCGGGCCAAATCCTTCAAGATGAGAAGGGGCGGTGGTGGTGCTGCCGCGCGATTGCCGGTTTTTGTTTACGGTTGGCGCGGCGTGGGGTCCTTAGGGATTACGTTCCCGGGGTTCCCTGGAAGTACAGCATCGAAGCTTCCTTCCTTGCGCCTTTGTATCGGAGGGGGCCAAGAATGATTGCCTCCGAGGGGTTTTGGTCCGAAGACCGTTTTTTGCTGCGGTGCTTTTTAATTGCACACCGAGCGCGAGTTTTGTTTCTCTTGGCAACTCGGACTAAGTATCTGATTTTTAGGGAATCTGATTAAGTAGTGCCCGTCATCTTGATAGGAAGTCGATACTCATGCTCCTGCACGTCGGCCATTTGCATAGCCGTACTCTCAGTTTGCAGTCTTGTTCTTCTTCCGATCTTCGATAGCCTTGATCTTTACCTTACTAAGGTCGTTACACCTTTTCGGGTTTGGATGCCCATATCGGGCCGCGACAATGTCGCTATGTTCGGGTCAGTAGAAGCATTTCTGCTTCAATCCTCGGGGCAGGTTTTGCCACTTTGAGGATCACTTCTCCTTTCAGCGGGGTTTTTGTTTTTGGTTTTTTCGCAGGTTCATCTTGGCAGTTGGCTCACCACTTGCCTGCTTGCCGTATCCCGTTTCGTCGATGTCGGGATGTATATGGCACAAGTAGTGAAAACTATTTGTGTTCGCGCCGTCTGCTATGGCGCTTTGGTAGTACGTCGCATTTAATGTGCCTCCTTGGCACGATGTGTCGCGATTTATTACCAAGACTATTTCTGTTTGCGCCGTCTCACAAGGCGCTTACAACGAGAGGAGCATCTGGGCTTTCTTTCGTTGGTTGATTTTCGTTTCTCTGTTTTTCAAGCTTAGCAGTTTCCATCGTTAGTAAATGTGTGCGCGGGGTGTTTTGCTGCCGCGCGGCGATTGTACGATGGGACTATTTGTGTTTGCGCCGTCTGCTGTGGCGCTTATTTACCAAGCTCCATTTGATACGCCCTCCTTTCAGGGTATGTCGTTTGTGGTTCTTGTTTGCTCCGTTTAGGCGGAGCCGTTGGGCGCCGGCACCTTGCGGGCCGGGGGCTCTCGTCGGCGTGTTAGCCGACGGATCAACGGTGAGAAGCAGCTTGGGCCCGGGGTCGTTTACCCCTCGTGGTCATTCCCAAGTGTGTGGCTTCTCAGCGTCGAATAAAGAACTATATCACATTTCCGGGGTTTTGTCAAGGGTCTTGCCCTTGGTTTTGCGATAACCTGGGCTAACCGCAAATCCCCGTTGTTCCAGCTCGTTCACTACGGCACCAAGCAAGCATGCGGCACCAAAAGCAACACATGCCATGCCCAGGATGGGGTTGATGGGGAGCAACTCGATGTGAATCGAGATGCCGGTGGCGATCATGGCGGAAGAGAGAAAAAAATCCAGGTGATTCATTTTTTTTCCTATCTTTTGGATGAGCTGTACTCAATTAATCAAGGTAAACGTCTTAACGTTATAACGTCATAACGGAGTTTGATTAGTTGGGTACAGCGCTCTTGGATCAGGGGATCCAAGAGGTTAGACCCCACTTCGCATAAAGTTTCGTGGGGCAAAGGTTCAGTGGTGATGGCGCCTATGGTGATGTCGACCATGTTCGCGCCGTCCAGAGTGCCGGCGATTGCTATCGCGGCACTCCGGGTTGAAGTTGCGGACTTCGCACTCGTGAGCCCGCTTGTTACGCGGGTACTCACCGTAGTCGTAGTAACTCATTCTTGCGTTTGGACTACTGTGAATGCGATATCCGTTTTGGATGTTGCATCCGACGGCGGAGATGATGATGAAGGCGGCGATGAGAATCTGGAAAAACTTGATCATGCGACTCTCCTCAATTTCTCGCGGTAGGCCGCGACTTTGTCGTGGTAATCGTGACGCCGACCGCCCGCGTGCGGATTGGCGAAGAGGGTGAGGCTGTTGTGGCTGGTGTTTACGAGCCAGCCGATGGCGTTGAGACCGTGGACGTCATCGTTACTGAGGTAGTCCAGCGTATCCATGAAGCTCTCCGCGAGCATTTGGATCGAACTGGATCCACCGGCGGAAAGAATGTTACCGCCGCCGATTACATCGCCCGGCTCTTTGGAGCTGTAAGACTTTATGAGAGTCCCTTCTCCGCAAGGGGTGATGGCGATGGTGTCGTGGTTGGCGCGGGTGGCGGACAGAATCAGATTTTGAATTTTCAATGTTTTTCTTTCTGAGACATGCGTGTCTCTTTTTGTGTTCCGGAACTAAGGCCAGAATCTCCCAAATCACGCTTTGCGTGATTATCCCTCTTTGTTAAAGAGGGTATGCTGATTAAGAAGAAATTCTTGAACTTGGTTCTGGGGTTGAGAGAAAAGTTTCTCTCAACCGGTTAAAGGTTGAAGGTGCTAGCCGCCTATGGCGTCCAGCTCGTCGTCGCTCCAGGGGTCGGGTGCGAATGAAACCGGGGAGCAGGGGCGGGGTTGCATGGGATGCGTGAATCCTTTCCACGATCCGACTCCTCCGGGAGTCTTTTTTGCTTTTGGAGCGTCGGGGATGGTTTGGAGGTACCACGGGCGGCACGCTTGTGCGTCGAATCCAGCGGGCTCATCATCGTTCTGACGACCCCTGTATCGGCGTGTCCAGTCGGCATTCAGGTACGCTCGGACGCCACGGCTAGTCCAACGCACAGTGTGCGAGCCGGAGGCTTCGAGCTCCGCGAAGGCCTTGATGGTCATAGTCTCGATGTCATCGTCGTACGGGACAGGTTCGCCGTACTCGATGTTGACGTCGAGGTGGCCATGAGTGCCGGCCTCGAGGGAGATGACGGCGTTGCCGTCTTCTCCTTTGAGTACGTACAAGTTGCTACAGGATTCCTGAGCAAGCTCTACGCACCAGGTGAGGGAGGCGGCGTTCAAGGTCTCGAAGGGGGCGGTAACAGTGGGGCTCTCGAGATTGCGAGCGGTATTCATTTGTGAAATTTCCTTTCTATGGGTTCCGGAACTAAGGGCGAGAATCTCCCAATCGAACGCTTTGCGTTCGATGTCCCTCTTTATTAAAGAGGGTAAACTGATAAGAAGTTTGGGTTCTTGAACTTGGTTCTGGGGCTGAGAGAAAAGTTTCTCTCAGCCGGTTAAAGGTTGAAGGTTCTAGGCGGCGGCGCTTTCGTCCGCCGACGGTGTGGTGCGAGTCGGGAACTCGAGCACCTCGGCGAGCGGGCGCTTGCAGGCGCGGGCTCGGCGGCGGTTGCGGCGTTCCTCGCCTTCGCTCCGCAAGATCTCTCCGGCGATCATGCGCTCCTCGCAGGGGAGCTGGCGCATGTTCCGGATTGTCTCGTTTGTGGAACTGCGGGGCTTGCGGCCGAAGTTGTGGCATCCTCGGGAGTTTTCTTTTCCCTTGGCGCCCATCCTCGCGAAGTTGTTGGTTCGACGCGCCTCCTTGGGTGACATTTCCCAACCACTTCCGACCCGACGTGCCTTGTGCAGGCCTCGCTTGGTCGGCTCCGCACAGACGCCGATCAAATCGACATCCTCCATCTCGATGGGCGTGATGTCGATTCCGTCGTTGCTCATGCAGAGGTCTTCCTCGCGGAGCCTCCAACCGCTGGTGATGCCCTCGACGACCGGGGACTTCTTGGTGTTCGTCTTCAGGAAGTCGGAGTGGAGGAGCGACTTGTTCTGATCCTCTCCGTGAGAGAACTGTCCGTTACCGCGGGCGAACGGAGTTCCGCTCTCGAGGTTGCGGACGGCGGTTCGGATGCGATTAAACAGGTTGCGGTCGCGCATGGCGTACCTTTCCGGAGCTTGGCTCCAAAATTTGAAAATGCGTTTTTTTTACATCCGGAACTAAGGGCGAGAATCTCCCAATCAACGCTTTGCGTTGATGTCCCTCTTTGCTAAAGAGGGTAAACTGATTAGGAAAGAGAAATTCTTGAGCTTGGTTCCGGGGTTGAGAGAAAGTTCTCTCAACTGGTTAAAGGTTGAAGGTTCGGGGTTAGGCGGCGAGTTGTTCGCCGGCGAGGATACGGAGTTCCTCGGGGAGATCTCGCAACTGTCGGATTTGCTCGCGTTTGGTGTTGCGCGGCTTGCGTCCGCCGTTACGCTTGCCCTCGAATGAGCGGCGGATAGTGCGTCGTACGCGTGGACCCTTTCCGTCGCCTCGCTCCTTGTTGGCGGAGTAGAGCCCGAGCCACTTTGAGCGGGTTGCTCGTTCTTTGGACTCCTTGTTGGCCTCGAGGTTGGGTTCGAGAGCTTGGTGCACTTCGTTGGTGCCACAGCAAGTGCCCAGCATTGCGAATTCGTGCTCCTGCCTCGCCTTGATGACCGAGTAGGGGATGAAGTCGTCGACATCAGCGTGAGTGACATGGAGTCTCTCGCTTGCTCGGGGAATCGTGTTCGTTCTGGAGTTAGATTCCACGTTTCGGACAGAGGCGGTGATCCGGTTGTACAAAGTTCCACGTGCTTCGCGACGGGTTTTCATGTTTAAAACCTTCCCCGGTTCTGAAAAAAATTAAAAGGACGTTTTTGACGTCCCTTGGTGGTGATGAGCCACCATTCTGCAGTTTTAATCCTGAATACCTGTTTCCGGATCAAATATCCGATTAAAGATAGATGATTAAGGATAAAGGAAGGTATCAGAATGAAAATTGCAGAATGGCAGTTATCTCGCTCTCCACTTCGAGACTTTCTTACTAGCTTCTAGCTACTAGCTACTAGCTTCTAGCTTTCTAGCTGGTTGCTGGGTTGTGAATTGCTCTTAAGGGTGGTTTAGCCATTTTTAAGAACAAATTACTATAACATAAAAAACCCATTTTGTCAAGGGGATGAGGGTGATATTTGGCTAAGATGAGCGAATTTATATTTAATGCAAACCGGGTTTGGCGTGAATATTTGAACAATTTTTTATGAAAACTCGATTTCTAAAAATGTATTTTTCGGGAATATTCAATTATTTTGCTAAGTTAAGCATAATTAGCCTGTTTTAAAATTTTGTTTTATATTAAAATACAAAAAAATCAAGTTAAATCAGAAACAGATTCTTGACATTTTTGATAAATTCGGTCATTGTGGTAGCTATGAACATTGAAAGAAACGCGGCATGTTCCGGCTTTCGAGCCGATGTATTTGCCGCGTTTTAGAGAGACGCCCATTAGGATGTAATGCTCCGCCGCTCAACGCAAAACACCACTGGGTGTCTCTCATCTCTTTGGCATGAGGAAAGACCGCAACCCCCTCCCCGGGATTTCTATCATGCCTGAGGCAGTGAATCGGTGAGTTTCAGACTCTCGCTTGCCGATTCATTGTCTCGATCCGCGTAAATGCCTCGTTTACGCGGATCTTTTTTTACCAGGATGTACAGGATTAAGAGGATTAGCAGGATTGTTACTTAATCAGCAGTCCTGGTAATCTTGCAAATCCTGTAAATTAAGGTAATTATTTGTGGTATTTCCGGCCGCTGTTGATCATTTGGGCTCTGTAGAGCTGTTCAAGCAAGATGATGCGGGCGAGTGAGTGGGGAAGGGTCATTTTTCCTAGGGAAAGTACTAAATTTGCACGATTCAGAACCGATCTATCCAATCCCCAGGAACCGCCTATCACAAAATAGACCTTAGTATCTGGTATTTTGTATTTCCCTCGACCTGAGCTCGGGACGAAGGTTGTATCTTGCCCGGAAATGAGGTTGGCGAAGTCTTTTGAGGATATTTGAACGCCGGATTCATCCATAACTATTAGATAAGTATCAGGGTCTAGGTTTTTGAGGATGGAGTTGGCTTCGGCCTGCAAGGTTTTGGTAAGGTTGGGTTTGGCGGAACCTTTGTGACCTTCGGGGAGTTCGAGTATCTCAAGTTTGCCAAAAGGTTTGTATCTTTGGGTGTACATGTGGATAGCTTGTTTATGCCATGGTTCTTGCAAGGTTCCGATGCATTTTATGTGGAGGTTCTTTGTCATGGTTTAGCGAAATAATATCTCTTGACAGTTATTATTGCATACATTACTATATGCGCACACCTAATTACCAACTCCTCCACAGGCAGATAAGTAAGAGGAGCAATGGAGCATCCAATTCATGAGTACGCATCTCTTAGTCCGAGTCGGACATGATGGCTAAAGCCCAGGATTCCTCCATACAAGGAATATATAGCTTGGCCACGCCAGGCTTTTAAAAATTCAAAATTCAAAAACCAAAATTCAAAATAGATTGTATTGGACTGTGTTGTAAGGGTCAGAATATTCTGAAGCTTGCAATACCGTCTGAGAAGGCGGAGAACATCGACAAATTCATGTAACTTGTAACTTGTAACATGTAGCAAATATAATTTGTTACGTGATACGTGTTACATGTTACATGACAAAAGATGAAAGATAATACGTACAAGGCAATCTTCTGTTGTATCCAAATGAGCTACTAGCTTCCAGCTACTAGCCAACAGCCTGGGGCTGAGAGATACAAAGAAAAAGCAATTGTAATTGAGTAAGTGTACACCGAAACGTGAACATCTAAAATCAAACTGATAGCCGTTGGCTGATAGCTGATAGCTAAGGGAGTTTGAATGTTTGGATGGTCAAAGCACGTAAGGGCGTACGGTGGATGGCTTGGCAGTATGGAGCCGATGAAGGACGTAGCAGCCTGCGATAAGCTTCGGGGAGGTGGCAAGCAACCTATAATCCGGAGATGTCCGAATGGGGAAACCCAATTCCAGTCATGTGGAATTTTCCTACGCTGAATATATAGGCGTAGCGAAGGGAACCTAGGGAAGTGAAACATCTCAGTACCTAGAGGAACAGAAAAAAATTTAACTGACCTCATATCTTTCTCCAAGACTTTTTTGGAGTGAGATATGTTGTCAGTAACATTCCGTTAGTAGTGGCGAACGAAAGCGGAACAGCCTAAACCTTTTTATACTAACTTTTGTATCGAGTTGGACTTCGGTTTAACCACGAACAAGAGCGACGAGCTTGAGCTTTCGTATAAATTGGCGTTGCGGACGGAGCGTCGTGAACTCAAGATCACGGATGCGTAATTTTAACTTGATAGCTGAAGTTGCTGGAAAGCAGCTCCAAAGAAGGTGACAGACCTGTAGGCGAAATCATCGTTAAAGCGCATTGTTCCAGATCCAAAGTACTGTGGGACTCGAGAAATCCCGCAGGAAGCAGCCACGACGATGTGGCAAGGCTAAATACTCCAACTGACCGATAGTGAATTAGTACCGTGAGGGAACGCTGAAAAGCAGCCCGGGAGGGCGATGAAATAGTATCTGAAACCGTACGCTTACAAGGAGTCGGAGCCGAGTTTACTCGGTGACGGCGTGCCTATTGAAGAATGAGCCAACGAGTGTGCTATATGCCGCTTGGTTAAGTCCGTGCGCGGACGCAGCCGTAGTGAAAGCGAGCCTGAATAGGGCGTTTGTGGCATATACACAACCCGAAACCCGGTGATCTAGCCATGACCAGGATGAGCTTCGCAGAAATGCGAAAGGAGGTCCGAACCCACGAGCCGTGCAACACTCGGGGATGAGTTGTGGTTAGCGGAGAAATTCCAATCGAACTGGGTAATAGCTGGTTCTCCCTGAAATAGCTTTAGGGCTAGCGTCAGTTAATAGCATAGTGGGGGTAGAGCACTGAATGGGGATGGGGGCGCAAGCCTACCACTCCCAACCAAACTCCGAATACCATTATGTGTTCCTGGCAGTCAGACTATGGGGGCTAAGCTCCATTGGTCAAAAGGGAAACAGCCCAGATCGCAGACTAAGGTCCCTAAATTTATACTAAGTGTGAAATGTAGTGGGAAGACTTATACAACCAGGAGGTTGGCTTAGAAGCAGCCATCCTTTAAAGAAAGCGTAATAGCTCACTGGTCAAGTTTTCCTGCGCAGAAAACTTATCGGGGCTTAAGTATAATACCGACGTCGCGAGTTTCTCATGTCTCTCTATCGTTCGACATTTTTAGTCCATCAAGCTAAAAGTCTATCAAGTCCGTAAAGCTTGAATGACTTGATAGACTTGACGGACTTTAATCTGATGACGAACGGCAGTGAGACATGAGGGGCGGTAAGGGAGCATTTGCAGCAGCGTTGAAGCGGAAGGCGCGAGCCACCGTGGAGCGCTACGAAGAGAGAATGTTGGCATGAGTAGCATAAAGACGGGTGAGAATCCCGTCCACCGTAAACCCAAGGTTTCCAGGGCAACGCGAATCGTCCCTGGGTTAGTCGGTCCTAAGGCGAGGCCGAAAGGCGTAGTCGATGGACAGCAGGTTAATATTCCTGCACTACTATATAGTTTCAATGGAGTGACGCATTCTTGCATCTTCCGAGATTCCCGGAATGAATCTCTGGGTACTCAGGGGTGACTGGCAGGTAAATCCACCAGTCATAAGCCTCGGGGTAATCGCAAGCACCACGCAAGTGGAGCAAGGGAAGAGAATGGAATGCCAAGAAAACCTTCTAGAGCTAACTATATGGTATCCGTACCGTAAACCGACACAGGTGGGTGGGCGTAAGTGTGCCAAGGTGTACGAGAGAATCCGTGTGTAGGAACTCGGCAAAATAGCGGCCGTAACTTCGGGATAAGGCCTACCCAGCATACGTTGGGTCACAGCAAAAGACGCAAACCGACTGTTTACCAAAAACACAGCTCCCTGCTAAACCGCAAGGTGATGTATAGGGGGTGATGCCTGGCCAGTGTCAGAACGTCAAGCGGAGAGGTTATCCTTCGGGAGAAGCTTTGAAGCCAAGCGCTGATGAACGCCGGCGATAACTATAATCGTCCTAAGGTAGCGAAATTCCTTGTCGGGTGAGTTCCGACCCGCACGAATGGCATAACGAGTTTGCGACTGTCTTCACATGGAACTCGGCGAAATTGCAAGTGGGGTGAAGATGCCCTGTACGCGTAGTCAGACGAAAAGACCCCGTGAAGCTTTACTACAACTTGATATTGGGTCATAGCGGTACATGTTCAGTATAGGTGGGAGCCTTCGGGCGCCAGTGAGATACCACCCTTGTGCCGTTGTGACTCTTGACTTTGCTCCGTGAATCCGGAGCAGGGGACAGTATCTGGTGGGTAGTTTAACTGGGGCGGTTGCCTCCCAAAAAGTAACGGAGGCGTTCACAAAGGTTGGCTAAGCGCGGATGGAAATCGCGTGCGTCCTGTAATGGGATAAGCCAGCTTAACTGCAAGACCAACAAGTCGCGCAGATGCGAAAGCAGGACATAGTGATCCGACCGTACGATATCGGACGGCGGAAGCTCAACGGATAAAAGCTACTCCGGGGATAACAGGCTGATCGCGCCTAAGCGTCCACAGCGACGGCGCGGTTTGGCACCTCGATGTCGGCTCATCGCATCCTGGGGGTGAAGAAGCTCCCAAGGGTTTGGCTGTTCGCCAATTAAAGCGGTACGCGAGCTGGGTTCAGAACGTCGTGAGACAGTTCGGTCTCCTGTCTACTATGCGCGTGGAATCTTGAGGGATCGGATCTCTAGTACGAGAGGACCGAGATTCACGAACCTCTAGTTCACCGGTTGTCCCACCAGGGGCACCGCCGGGTAGCTACGTTCGGTTTGGATAAACGCTGAAAGCATATAAGCGTGAAGCCGTTCCCAAGATTAGGATTCAGAGAGCCCTCCGAGACGAGGAGGTTGATAGGCGGAAGGTGTAAGCCCGGCAACGGGTTCAGCCGATCCGTACTAATAGCTCGATGCTTTGACCTTCCAAACAAAACAAAGCAAAAAGTCCATCAAGTCTATCAAGTCCATAAAGCCGGGTAACCAGCTTGAAAGACTTTTAGCTTGAAGGACTTGAAGGACTTTGTTATTGGATGGCAAAATTATTTCGCGTGTACATAAACCAGCTACTAGCTTCTAGCTACTAGCTGTTTGCAAGCATTGCCTTGTACGTATGATCTTTTATCAAACTAGATAAATACCAATAACCAACAGAACAATAACCAATGTTGGTCGCCTACGGCATTAATTATATAATTAATATCGCAAAGCGATACAATCATTGGTGATTGGAGATTGGCGATTAAGCTTGAGATACTGACATTACCGAGTAACAAAAGTTACTAAGTGATGCCGGTGGCTCAAGCGGCGGGGTTACACCTGTTCCCATTTCGAACACAGAAGTTAAGACCGCCAGCAGCGATGGTACTTGGACCCAACCCGGTTCTGGAAGAGTAGCCCGCTGCCGGACTAAATAAAAAATCGCCTAACGGCGATTTTTTATTTAATTAAAGTATGAATAGTGGTATAATATACAATGTTATATTATTTTAATGTATTATATTTTTTTTATGTTCATTCAGAAAAGTAAGTTTTTCTTGCTTGGTATGGCGTTTTTTTTCTGTGTCGGCTTTACGGTAGCACAGCAGGCGCTTGCACAATCAAGTACACCGGATTCCGGCACATGGGCAACGGATGGCGAGGTGTATAGCGTGGTAACAACAGGAAACCGCGCTTATATTGGCGGCAGTTTCACTTATGTGGGGCAGAGCGTTGGTTCCGGCTTTCCCGTCAGTTTAACTACGGGGCAGTTGCTCACGGTTTTTCCGAAATTTAACAGTACCGTAAGGACGGTCGTAGATGATGGCGCCGGGGGTTGGTATGTGGGTGGTGATTTTTATGAAGTTGATGGAGTTGATATACAATATTTGGCACACGTTTTGGCGAACGGTAGTTTGGATACTTCTTGGCAACCGCAACCGAACAGTTCGGTTTATGCATTAGCGCTTTCGGGAGACCGTTTATATGTGGGCGGAAATTTTACACAATTTGGTATCGCAGTTCCCGTTACAAGAAATTATTTAGCGTCTTTTGATACAGCGACAGGAAATTTAACAACTTGGGATCCTTCACCGAACAATTTGGTTACAACAATTGCGGCTACCGGTACAAAGATCTATATTGGAGGACATTTTAATTTAATTTCCAGCGAATCGTTAACGAGAAATTATTTTGCGGCCTTTGATACGACAACGGGCTCAAGCACTTCTTGGAATCCGGATGCAAACAGTAATCCCGAGGTAATGATTTTAAGCGAGGACGGAACAACCGTTTATACCGGTGGAAATTTTACCAACATTGGAGGGAATGCACGAAATTATTTGGCTGCGTTAAATCTAACAAATGGATCATCAACGGCTTGGGATCCGGCACCGGATAATCAGGTAACGGAATTGGTTGAAAATGGCGGAGTGATTTATGTCGGAGGGTCTTTTAGCACGATAGGTTCCGAAGCAAGATCATACTTGGCCGCGGTTGATAAAACAACAGCTACGTCAACTTCTTGGGCGCCAAATCCGGATTCTTCGGTTTATTCATTGGCTTTAAACGGCAGTACTTTGTACGTCGGTGGATATTTTACCAACATCGGCGGGCAAGAAAGATTTTATATAGGGGCAGTGGATACGATTACCGGTGATGCAACTTCATGGAATCCGAATGTAAACAGCTCTGTAACAACAATGGCGTTTAATGCCGGACGTACAGCTTTGTTTTTAGGAGGAGAAATGTTTTTAGCCAATGGAGTTTGGCGCGATTATTTGGCGGAGATCGATTTAACCACCGGAAGAGCAACCACTTGGAACGCAAACGCGGATTCTTATGTGAGGGCTTTGGCTTTTAATCCGGATCAGACTATTTTGTATGTGGGCGGCAGTTTTTCCAATATCGGAGGCGGAGCACGTAATATGATAGCGGCTTTAACAAGAAGTACTGGTTTAGCCACGTCTTGGGATCCGAGCGCGGACAATGCGGTTTACGCTTTGGCCGTAGCTCCAAGCGGATCGCCAATTTATGTAGGCGGAGATTTTACCACTATAGCCGGCGAAGCCATAAGGAATCTTGCCGCAATTGATTCGGCTACAGCAACTTCAACGGGTTGGATGGTTTTTCCAACTGATTGGATACGCAGTTTAGCTTTAAACGATGCCGGCACAAAATTGTTTGCCGGTGAATATCGTAGAAGATGCCCCTTGCTCCCTTTGGAACCGGCGATGGGTGGTTTGCATATAGCCGCTTTACCGCCGATTTGCACTTATGCGGGTGCGGTAGAGGCGTTTGATACTGATTCCTCTCTTACGTTTTGGTCCAATATTTTGGGTAACGGCGTTTATGCTCTTGCGCTTGCGGATGATGAAACTACAGTGTATGCAGGCGGAAGTTTTGCGAACCCGGGAGTTTTGGGTGCGAGCAATTATTTACTTGCCATGGATGTTACGGATGGCACCATCAGTTCTTCTTGGGCACCTGATCCGGATAGCACTATAACAGCACTAATGATGAATGGCCGTGATTTGTTTGTGAGCGGTAATTTTAACAATATTAATTCGACAGCCAGAAATTATGCGGCCGTGATTGCGGCGAGTGATGCCTCGGTAGGCACATGGAATCCGAATTTGGATGGAGGTATCAATTCTTTTGCCGGTAATAATTCATTGGATAAATTATTAACCGGCGGTGCTTTTTGGTCCATAGACGGAGAATTACAAAATTCTTTCGCGGCATACGTAATGCCGGTTGTTGAGTTTTCGCAAGCAAATGGCAGTGGATCTCAAAGTGTCATGTGGCCAACCGTTACCGTGCGATTATCCAGAATTTGGACCGAAGATGTGATAGTTGATTACGCGGTTACGGGCGGCACGGCTGTCAGCGGTCAAAACTATACATTGTCCGGAACATCGGTAACAATTCCGGCAGGAGCTACGAGCGTTACCATTCCTTTAAGAATCCTGACACAAAATTCTTATCAACCGACAAAAACAGTTGTAATCTCACTAAGCAATCAACATAATGCGCTTCTTGGGTCCAACTCTTCATTTACTTATCAGATTGAATCCGGTGGTGGAGGTGGAGGCGGTGGAGGTGGAGGCACGATATATGAATACACACCCATATCGGGTCCGGGTTCCTTGAGCCAGCAAAATGAAGATCGTTTGGATAGAATAGAGGCTTTACCCGTGCCGGTGCATTCATTGGTTAAGTTGGCGGATGACGGTGACCCTGATACGCAAGTGGATTCGGCGGTTTATTATGTGGGCGCCGATGGTTACAGACATGCATTTCCCAATTCCAAAGCATACTTTTCCTGGTATTGCGATTACGCCGGAGTACAGATTATAACACCTGATCAAATGTCGATGATGGGTTTAGGTGCAAACGTCATTTATCGCCCGGGAATCAGAATGGTTAAATTCCAAACTTCTCCTGTGGTTTATGCGGTAGCGCGGTACGGAGTATTGCGTCCGATAGCTTCGGAAGAAGTGGCCATTGCTCTTTATGGCAGTGATTGGAACACGAAGATAGACGATATAGCGGATACGTTTTTTGGAGATTATACGATTGGAGAAGAAATTAAATCAGCTGATCAATTTAATCCAAGTGCGGAAAGTGTGACTGTAGAATATATTTCGGATACCTTTAGTATAGTTGGATATGTTCCATCGGGAATCGGCAAGCCTTTGATTTGTACAACTCAAGCTACCGCCACGGAGGGTGGTGCTTGGCCGTTTAGTTTTGCCGATACCTACAGGTTTAATGTCGATTTATATCCTTTTAACACAAATGCGGCCGCCAATCGAAATTTGCAAGAATTTTTAGCCGAGCAAGGTGCCGATATTTATGCGGGAGGGATAACCGGTAATTATGGATCAATTACCACGCAAGGGGTGCGCAATTTTCAAGCCAAATACGATATCAGCCAAACCGGCAATCTTGGGCCTCTAACCAGAGAGAAGGTAAATCAAATGTTAAATAATTATTCATCTCCATAGCCAGTTACAAATTCAAAATCACCGATATAAAGTCGGTGATTTTTGTTTATATCAGATAATATATCATGCGCTCATAAGAATAAAAGTTTTAACTACGTAAGATTGACAATTTAGCTGATTTTAGGCAATATACGGTTACGTTCATTTAAGGAGGTTAAGATGAGTCGTGATGTTGCCGAGATTTTCTCCGTATATGGCAATGGCGTTGATGCAGGGCCTAGGTTCACGAATGTGTTGTCGCCAAGTGAGCGGTCAACGCTAAACATTTGGCTGGCGGAGCAACGATCCGCGGATATGCCGGATGAAAATGTTTGGATCAAACTGTTAATGGGCGCAAAACCGTTTTTTCACGATATTTTTGAAACCGTAATATCAGGTCGTTGGAATATGCTGATACGTGAATGCGCGGAACCTTTGGATTTGGCCAAAGAGGCGAAATTGGTTCGTGATTTTCCGATCTTGGGTGATTTGGGTATGCGTTTTTTGCTGTTTGGCATTGATCGGCAGAAGATTGACGTATACGCCGGAAATGCACCGGTTTTGCTGGATCTGCGAGATGGGCAAAGCCTGTGGCGTATTGATACGAAGAATGAAGATCATGTTTCCGTCAAAAAAGCGGAACTGGTTGATGTTCCGAATGTGTTACTGCGCGAATGGGCCAAATCACGCCCAAGGCTAAAAAAAGCTCGCGAACGCTTGTGCGATATTCTCTCCATCTGCCTCGTGAGATCATGATTTACTTGAGTTGACCCGATTTAGGGTCTTTTTTATTTATTGTGGTATAATTTCAGCGTTAAATATTTTCTAGGAAAAATTGCACCATCACTGACAAAATGTTTGGTGATAAACAATTTATGAATAAAATATGCAAACAGAAAAAAATATACAAATGTCTTCCGAGAGCCTGCAAGATACAATCCGAGAACCGGAGAAACAATTTGGGCCCAGAGGTACGCTTATAATACCGGTTTCGGATCCGGAGGAATCGGGTGTTTATGAAAGAAGGAGTATGCCCGAGGTGCATGTTCCACCTAAACCGCAGGAAGTGGTAATGGAGCCACAGGTTATAATAAATGCAGAAAAGACAAAACTGGAGCAGCTGCGGGGTGGAATGGTTGAGGTTGCACCGCTTCAAGATCAAAGATTCGATTTGGAAGAGGTTGAAACGAATTTGGGAAGAGTGCAGATGGCCATTATCCAGGCTCAGGAGCTTGTTGGTAAGGCACAAACACCTGAGGAGAGGGGCTTGGCAATGAAAAAATTAACTGAACTGGGAAGAGAGAAGGCCGCTTTGGACGCTCAACTGCCATTTGCCAGAAAGGATGAATTAAAGAACATTGAATCGGAATTTGAAATTATGGCTACCAATTATCATCGGTTGTTGCAGAAGCCTGATAAGACACCGCAAGAAATTGAGGAATTAGCTAGATTGGCAGAGCGTTTGCCGACTGCCAAAGCTCATAGAGATCAGCTTAAACAATCAATGGCATTCCGTAAGGAAAAGGGGATGTCCACAAGTGATGAGAAGCAATCGATAGGTAGTAAGATCGCGGGTTGGTTTAAAAGTTTATTGGGAAAATAATTGTTATCAACAAATTAATTGGCTCCAATCAGCCAATTTTTTAAATATATTAATTGTTGACATCATGTGGATTGTTTTCTAAACTAAGGGCGTCTTTACCAAGGAGAGCTATCGTGAACTCAAATACCCCAGTGCCGCTTGTGAAAGACATGTTCTTTGACCTGAAAGGTATTGAATGCTTGGCATTTTCCGCCAAAGAAAGTGATGATCTTAAACTTTTTTGTGATAATGATTATCCCTGGGAAGCGTTGAATAAGCTTTCCACATTGTTGCAAATGATTGTGGATATAAACCCTCGTAAAATGACAATTGAACCAAGAAAAATCTTGGTTGAGCGAAATAATGCATGTCTCTACCCATGTGTATCAGATGTGTATAAACAGGACCCGCCATATCCTTACGTTGATCCCAAAAGTTTACGCCTGCGCGGAGGGTTTCACCTTAAGTGCGATGGATCGGCCAAGCTACTGGGACCCGCCTACATCGGGCCATCGGTTCATGTAAGGCACAATGGTGGAATTCTGGGATTTGTTGTTTTGGGAGATGGTATCTCATTTGAGAATGAGCCTCCGGAAGAGAATGTGGGGATTGGAGGAATCATCGGCCACGGAGTTACAGTGCGCCGTTCCATCATCCGAGCCGGGACTAAGATCGAGGCGCATTCCGAGATTGTGGACTGCATTATCGGCAAAGGAGTCTATATCGACGCGGGGGCTCAATTCCCGCACGAGAATTTTAGCCAACGCGAGGTTTCGTTTGCCCGATACAACGGGATACCGCTAGCCGTGCCGCCTATTTTGACGGGGCGCAAAAAACTGGGCTGCATCATCGGAGACGGGTGCTTTGTTGGGGCCAATGTGACCATGCATCCAGGAACCATCTTATTGCCGGGTTGCCGTGTCCCCGGGGGCAGTGTTCTTGAGGCGGGCATCTACTCGCCCAGGTATTTTTCCGACAAATAAGTCAGTCTCACTTCAGAGTCCATTCGGGCTCTTTTTTTGTCAGATCACAGTCGTCGGGATGAGGTCTTGCAAGCAGATCCAGGGTAAAAACTTAACTTCATCTTGTACATCTCAAATGTAAGGTTATGTGATATAATTGAGTTGTTATGAAGAGGGAATCCGCGTTTAAAAAACATAAAGCAAAAATAGATGCTAACCATTCAACCATAGAAAGGGATTTGCATTATTGGATGGAGCATATCGTGCACTGGCATTTGGCGATTTTGGCGGTGTCGCTGGTTCTTTTTTTTGCCTTCCTCCTCTTTGATCCGCATGCCCCGGCTTGGGCCTCATTTTAGCCCGTAGAGCATTTTTTACCCACTTGCACTCATATTATCCCCATCACCCGAATACATGAATCTTCGCGCAAATTAGCGGAGATTTTTATATTGTATAAATATTGGATACAATGGATGTAGGGTCAAAGAAAGAATTCGCCGGTGCACCTTCAAACCCACCACCCACTAAAAACCAAAATAAACGGCGAACATCAAAACCCAACGTCTTACTAAACTTAAGACGGCAAACAAAACTCAGCGACAAAATTTCGCTGAAAGGCGAATCGCCCCAATCAGATGATGGGGCGATTTTTTTATATCAAACTTGAACTAGGATTAACCCGGATTACAGAATGGATTTATAGGATTATTTTTTACTGCAAAAGACAAACATCGAACTTGGAATTACGAACGTAGAACTTAGAAGACGGAACTTGGAACTTAGAATAATTCTAAAACGGTACGAAGTAATTTGGTTGGGGTTTGGACTAAGCGTTTGAGTTGGTGAAAATTGATGATAGATATCATGGATCTTTTTTATGGCGTAAAGTATGTCTGATGGATGAAACTCTGTTTCTTCTCGTCTTGCAGATCGAATCGTCTATATCACGGCTTTATGATTTAATGATACGGGATAGGTTATAAGCGGTTAGCTGGGTTAGCCTTGACCACGTATTTCGTTGCGAAAGGTTGTTATGGTCACGAATAGGAGGCGTTTGGAGCCTTTTGATGGGGGGGGTACGTTTTTTGATGATTTCACGACTATACATCCGGTTTGGATGCAGAAGAGACCATTGGTGTTGAGGGAGTCTTAAAAAGTGTATTTAAGAGAATTCTGAAAGACTTTGTTAGATGATATTCGTAATTTGTTTATTCGTTGACATTATTCAGTTCAGTATTCAAAATTTTTTTACATATGAGTCTTTTAGAAAACTCAATAATTGATTTCTGACTCGATCGCAAAAATACCTTCAATCTAAATTTTTGGAGAATGGATTACTTGATATGTACTTTTTGTCTTATTTATCGTTTGGTTGGTATTTGTAAAAGGTAATTGAAATAGAATAAAAGATTTTATCCACAATGATATTAACAGGCATTATATTTATCAAATATCAATTTTATTAAGAAAATCATTATTCTGCATTTAGTGTATAATACAATTGTGGTGAAAATTTAAACTAAAATAAATTTAATCAAACTAAAAACGGCTCCCTCATGGCCGTTTTTAGTTGTACACATCTCATTTTTTTGTGCAATTGTGCTATAATTTCGGAGCCTATGATTAAATCCAAAAAAGATCCCAAAAGCGTAAAGGTTTCGACCAAGAGTCTTAAAGAAGATGAAAATAAGACCGAAGCCAACCCCAAAGTCACCAATTTTTTTCTAATCACCATTATTGGTATTGTGATAATTGCGGCAATCGTGATTTTGGCGAAGAATTTTTTAACCAAAGATAACGCAGGGCAACCTGTGCAACAACAAGCACAAGAGCAGAAACAAGAGGGTCAAGCTGATCAAAATGATATAGATAAATTGATAAATAGAGTATCGCAATTGATAGAAATTAAAAAAGATGAGTCTCCCACGGTGGCTACGGTGCAAGATCCGGCAAAATTGCAGGAAACACAGCCAATATTTTATAAAGATGCCCAAATGGGCGATAGGTTATTGGTTTGGTCGGATAAGGCGGTTTTGTACAGTACGAGTAAAGATAAGCTAATATCGGTTATGCTCATAGATCAGCAACAAATATCAGCTGATGCACCGGTAGAAAATTCAGCTTCCAGCACAACGGACACAATGGAGACAACTGTTGCCGATGAAAATGCTTCAATAACAGTATTAAACGGAACCAGAACTGCGGGTTTGGCGGGTAAAATGAGGACAAAGCTAACAGACGGCGGAATAAACGTTACATCGGTCGGTGATGCAAGTTTAAAAACTTATACTAAAACAGTTATCGTTAAACTGTCAGACAAAGAAATGCCGGCTACAGTTAAGGCTTTACAAGAGGCAACCGGAGCTGAAGTGGTAACCTCGGCGGACGGTGAAACGGCGCTGAAAGGTGATTTTACGGTTATCGTTGGAGAAGATTTTGTTGAATAAAGCAGTTGTTAAAATATTTTAAAACTGTGCATAACGCATAGTTTTTAGTATACAAAGTTTTTTCAATAATGATTCTATTTTTTTTGTGCGAACATCTTATACACATACAATATCTAATAGGAATTTTTTATTAGGTACATTTTTTTGCTAAGTTTAGCTAATTTGTTAGTAGCTAAGTATTAATGTATATATATGCCAAAATATAAATAACTTCGAACTTTCTCAGGAAACAAAAAAATACATAAGAGCAAAACCGCCATTTTGCATAAAGTTAAGATTTTAGTGAAGTTATATTATTAACTCCACTTTTTAACAGCACACATGGCTTTTGGCTTGTGTGCTGTTTTTTAGAAAGGAAAGGTTAAAAAACAAATGGTAGGTAAAATAAAACAAATAAACGATAAATCAAATAAATTCATAACCAATGCTTTGACTTTTGGTTTTTTAGTATTGATTTTATCTGCGGCTTTTGCTTTTGGTATGGCGGTATCAAAAGCAAATGCCGCAAATGGAATTAACAAGTCAATTAACTACCAGGGAAAACTGATGTACGCAACGGGTACTTTGGTGAATGATGGTAATTTTGCGATAAAGTTCACTTTGTATGATTCTGCCTCCGGAGGCACTCAGCTCTGGTCAGCGAGTACCACGAACGGATTGCCGGGCGGTACTCCGGCAGCGGTGAGTGTGGCCATAGTAGACGGTTTGTTTAGCGTTTTGCTGGGGGATGCTTCTCTGGGGCATGTGACCATACCGGAAACCATCTTTAACAATGATAACGTTTATTTGGGCATCACTATCGGTGCAGACAGCGAGATGCAACCCAGAAAACGATTGTCTGCCGTGCCCTATGCTTTTAATGCAGGGGCTTTGCAGGGGCAGAAGGCTTCGAGCACAATTGCGTCTACTGGTGGAGAATTGTTTAAATTATCGCAAAACTCGGCTGATGCCGCGGTAGCAACCAGAACCGCCTTGCTAATCGAGTCGCTTGGAACATCTAACCAGTATGATTATCTTCTGCGCTTGTCGGATGGGAACTCGGATGTGTTTACAATTAACAGGCAAGGCAATGCCACAACAACCGGATCTCTCGCAGTAGCTGATTTTTTAGCGGTGCAAGGCATAAGATTGGATGCGACGGGTACTAACAATCTATCAAGCGGTGCGTATTTGGTGGGGGTGTATGATGAATTCACTTTTTCCAATGCGACAACCGTGCAGGCAACGCTTAAAGATTTGGATACAACCATCGGTTTGGTATCTTCAACCGCTAATGGCTTAACATTGCAAAATGTTACGGATAACGGAAATTTAACTACAAACCCGATAATTTTCGCAGGCGGCACATCAACGGGTGATTTGATGCCGGGAGCGCATTTAACATATGATTTGGGCGGCCCAGGGCGCAGATGGGATGAGATTTGGATCCGCAGAACACGAATCGGCACAGACTCGTGGACAATTGAAACCGATACGAACAATACTTTTTTAATATCAGAAGACACAAACGGCAATTATTTTGCCATCACAGAAGATGGAAAAGTCGGGATTGGCACATCAACACCATCATTTTTTGATTTGGAAATAAATGGTACGGTTGGACCGGCGCAACACAATTTATTTGATTTGGGTTCGGCTACAAGCGCTTGGAGAAATATAATCGCACTAGGCACAGTCAGCTCCACCAATGCAATATTTACCAACGCGGATATCGGTTCTTTATCGGTTACCGATTTATCTGTAGGCAATCAATTGGATTTGTCGGAATTGGTATGGGCGAATGCTACGGGCACGAATACGGTTTTGGGAAGTTTGACGGTTACGAGCACATTATCATTGCCAAATAACAGCATTACCGATGCAATGGTATCTGATACTTTGACAATCGGGTCTCTTGGTAACGTGAGCGCCACTTCGATAAACTCCGGAGTGCTTGGCAATTCCAATGTAGTTTTGAGTTTGGATGCATTTGGATCGGTTACGGGTTACCTGCCTGCCACACAAATATCATTAGCCTCAACCAATACAGCGGGCACTTTGGATTTGCAATCATATTTGAATATGTTGGTGGCTAACGGACGCGCTTTTGGCGGAGAGGTGACTCAAACGGCAAGTGGAACCATACAAGTCTCCGCCGGACAAGGATTGATTGCATCTGATCCCAATAATCCCATGGCCACGGTTTACTATACCTCTTGGGCAACGTCATCCGGCATCAGCGTTCCTTTGTTTGAGTGGCTGAATATTTACCTTAATTATAATACCGGTAGTCCGACCATTGTTGCCACAACAACAGATTATAACGGTGATTGGACATATTATTCGTTGGCAAAAATATACAATTATGGTGATGGTGCACTACATATTCATGATGAACGTTCAATTGAAACGCGACCAATAAACAGAATAGTTGATTTCTTGGAGAAGGGTATAGGTCAAGTTGTTACCGAAGGCTGTATGGTTTCGGCCACCGGAACTCGAGGTATTGCCGTTAGCCAGTGCGTTAATTGGTATGCAAGTTACGAGCGAACAATTTCGGCTTTCAGCACCGGCGATGGAGATAAATTCGATATATTTTATCGCGATGGGCTTGGCGGATTTATTAACGTTCATGATAATTCGCAGTGGGATAATTTATATTATGATGATAATAGCGGTTCTTTGCAGACTCTCGGTCCCGGAGAATTTGGAGTACATTGGGTTTACGTGCATGAACATGGATCGGTGAGTTTAATTTATGGCAGAGATTCATATACGGATTTGTCGCAAGCATTATCCGCCAGTGCCCCAACAAATGTGCCGGTTGAATTTTTAGATCAACAACATGCGTTTTTAATTGGAGCGATAATTTTTGAGCAGGGAAACGATTATCCGGATACTATCAGAGATTTGCGCCCGGTTTTGGTTTCTCGCGACGGATCATCGGGCGGCGGTAGTTCGTCCATTTCCAATCATAATGACTTATCGGGTTTGCAAGGCGGTGCCGCAGGACAGTATTATCATTTATCGGCTACGGGCTTTAACTCGGGAAACAGTTTGTATTTCAGTTCAAATAATGGGGGGATATTTTCTTTATCGGCCAATGCCACCACCAATACAAAAATAACCATCAACAACTCTTACGCCGGAACGGCCAGTTTAGACATTATCGAAGGCGATCTATTGTTAGCATCGACCACTCGAATCACCAATTCGGGCGCCGCTTATTTTACCAACTTGAATTTATCTTCCAATCTTTATGTCAGCGGAACAACTTTGTTGACCGCATTGACTGCGGGGAATGTAACTTCCAGCAATTTGTTTTCCACCAATGCCGATTTTACATATTTAACGGCCGGTGTTTTTGGAGTCACCGATTTAACCTGGGGCAATGCGACAGGTACTTATGCGAATATTGATAATATTACCGGAACAATCGCTACTTTTGATAACTTAATTGCGACCAGCGCAACATTTACAAATGTAGTTGTAATGGAAAATACGGATATTGAGAATTTAACATTCGGTAATGCAACCGGAGGTAATTTGGTAACCTACGGGCAAGTTTCGTCCACATATATATATGTTTTACAATCGGAATTGGGGCATGCGACAGCGCATAACATGGTGGTGGATCAAACCTTGCGCGTTGGAGTTGGAGATTTTCCCATTATCGGTGATTCCGTGGCGCAGTTTGGCGGAACGGCCGATTCTTATTTACAAGTAAATTTACAGAATCATTCATCCGGCACAAATGCTTCAGGGGATTATATAGTAACCGCGGATATCGGTGATGACAGTAATTATTATGTTGATTTGGGCATTAACAGTTCCAATTACAACAATCCGGATTTTTCCATCACCGGGCCGTTGGATGCTTATTTATATGCCTATTCGGCCAACTTAACGATTGGCACGGCGACAGCTTCATCCGCGATTTTGTTTCATGCGGGTGGCACGGAATCGACTGATGAGGTGATGCGCATTACCGCCGACCACTATGTTGGCATCGGTACAACCACTCCATCGCATACGCTGGATGTTGATGGCGACGGCAGGTTTACAGGACTACTCACTTTAACATCAGCTACAACTTCTGAGTTGTTCTGGGGCGGGGCAACGGGCACCAACTTATCGGTTACCGGAATTGCCACATTATCCGCCAATACCACAATCGGCGGGCAGAGTGTTTGTTTGCTGGATGGCACAAACTGCCCATCCGGAACAACGCCGAATTTGCAAACTGTAACCAATACCGGCAATTCCACAACCCACTGGATAGAGTTTGCCGGAGGCACATCAACCGATGCCTTGTGGTTACAGGCGGGTCTTACGGTCGATGGTTATGGTGATTTAAATAATTTTGAGTTTTTAAGTGCCTCGGGAACAAATTTAGTGATAACAGGATATGCGACAACCAGTTATTTTCATTCGGATTATGCAACCTTAGGTTATGCAACGGCCAGCAACTTATGGGTAGACAAAACATTAAGAGTCGGCATAGGTAATATACCGATTATTGGCGATGCTGTTGCCCAGTTCGGAGGGAATATCGACAGTTATTTACAAGTTAACATTCAAAATCAATCTACCGGTACCAGCGCTTCTTCGGATTTTGTTGCTACCGCAGACATTGGTGATGATAGTAATTATTATATTGATCTTGGTATAAACAGCTCTAATTACAATGATTCGGATTATTCGATAATGGGAGTGTTGGATGGATATTTATATACAAATTCCGCCAACCTTACCATTGGCACCGCGACATCAGGATCGATGATTAAGTTCCACGCGGGAGGCACGGAATCGACTGATGAGGTGATGCGCATTACCGCCGACCACTATGTTGGCATCGGTACAACCACTCCATCGCATGCGCTGGATGTTGACGGTGATGCCAGGTTTACAGGGTTGCTGACTTTGCCATCGGCTACAACCTCGGAATTGTTTTGGGGAAATGCAACGGGCACCAATTTATCGGTTACCGGAATTGCCACATTATCCGCCAATACCACAATCGGCGGGCAGAGTGTTTGTTTGCTGGATGGCACAAACTGCCCGAGCAGTACTTCGGCGGATTTGCAGACAGTGACCAATACCGGCAATTCCACAAACAATTGGATAGAGTTTGCCGGAGGCACATCAACTGCAGATTTTTGGTTTCAACAAAATATACGAGTTAACGGAAATGTCAGTTCGACTTCGGCTTTGTTTGTTAATGCTACCGCCACTTATATAGATTTTGTTTCATCAACCGTTAATCCCTCGTATTTTGAGGGTAGATTGTTTTACGATAAAATTGATACGGCTTTGTCATATTATAATGAAGCATCCGATGTAATTGTTAATATCGGTGAAGAAAGTATAATTAAAGTTTTTAATAATACAGGTTCTAAAATTAATGATGGGCAAGTCGTATACATTTCCGGTGCGGATTCCGATGGACATCCAACAATAGCTTTGGCTTCCGCCGCAAGCAGTTCCACGTCGCGAATTATGGGCATGGCAACACACAATATTGCCATTAATCAGCACGGCTATATTACGCGTTTTGGAAAAGTTCACTATTTGGATACTTCAAGTTTCGCCACCGGCACCAGTTTATATCTATCAGCAACGACGCCGGGTTTCTATACCGCCACAAGGCCGGAAGCGCCAAACTTAACTGTAGAAATAGGAGTTGTCGCGCGATCTCATTCGACCGATGGCATTATATTGGTTTCTCTTGGAATGCCGCGTAACGGAGCCATCACCGAGGGTGGAATAGCGTTTGGGACAAGCAATGATTATATTACGGATGATGAAAATAATTTTTATTGGAATAACATCGATAAGCGCCTGGGAATCGGTACCGGCAATCCTTCCAGCACTTTACATGTTGTTGGAATAACGCAAGTTCAAGGCATACAATTTACACATGCAACCGGAAATTCTATGTATATTTCCGGTTTGATTGCGTCCGATGTATTAACCGTTAACACTGCCACTTCCGGTAATTTGGTTTGGACAAACGCCACGGGAACCAATTTGAATGTTAGTGGGCCAACCAGATTGTCCGCTGATACCAGGATTAATGGAATATTGCCATGTTTAGCTGACGGCACCAACTGCCCTGCAAGTGCGGCTTCCAATTTGCAAACAGTCACAAATGCAGGTAATACAACAACCAATGCAATACAATTTGCCGGAGGCACATCAACCGCAGATTTCAGATTTCAGCAAGGTGTTTGGATTGATGGCAATGTCAGCTCCACTTCTGCGTTATTTATTAATGCCACGGGCACAAATTTAGCCGTCTTGGGATACATCAATTCCAATTTGATGCCGATGACCACGGATGCATATTATTTGGGTGATTCCGCTCATCGTTGGCAGGGATTGACGGTTAATTACGTAACAACAACCAATATTTTGGCTACGGGATTTGTTTCATCTTCGGCGATGTATATTAATGGTCAAGCGGTAACAACCAGCATACCGACGTTAAATCAGGTTACAACTCAAGGCAATGTTACGGATAATGCAATTCAGTTTGGCGGAGGTACGAGCACAGAAAGCTTATATTTGCAATCAGATTTGGATGTTATTGGTCAAATGACATTTGGAAATGCCAGCGGAACAAATCTGACATTGTCGAATCTTTGGTCATTGTTTGCATCAACAACAAATGCATTGTTCGTAAATGCCACAGGTACAAATTTTGCATTAACAGGTAAAGTAAATTCGGATTTGGTTCCGATGATTAATGAAATGTATGACTTGGGAAGTATCGATTATCGCTGGAATAATTTGTTTGGCGCCAATGCTGAGTTTACTAACGTATCAACTACAAATTTTATTGTTACCGGGAATGTCAATTTGGGAAGCGCTAGCGGTACGGTTGTATTACAATCAGATTTCAATATTGAATCTTCGGCCGCAACTACAGGAATTCCTTGGTCGAATACGAATGCCACTTCAACAAATATTGAATCCGTCAGATCGTTGACTGTGTTTAATGATTATCTCTACGCCGGACAAGGTGATGGTGCGGGTGATGGGGATATTATTATGTGTGATCCGACGATTGGCGGAAACCTGGATATTTGCGATTTGGCGGAAGAGTGGAGCAGCAGCTATGATAGCGCTTCGGCCAACAGAGTAAATACCCTTTTATCATACAAAGGACGTTTGTATGCGGGTGAGGGAAACGGACCAGGTCTGGGTCAGGTTCGGTATTGCAGGCCGGAATTAACCGGGAATGCCGCAATATGTGAATCCGGAGATTGGGCAAGCGCTTCGTTTACAGCTGGTCCTTATCGGGTGTCACAGTTAATATCAATGCATAATGTATTATATGCGGCCAATGATGATGGAGTCACCGGTAACGCCGCAGTAGCGGTTTGCAACCCGGATAACGCCGGAGTATCTACGGATTGCGATAACTCGGCTGATTGGACAAATATCATCTTGCCGGTTTTGATTTACGAAGAAGTTCCAACGTTATCGGTTTTTAATAATCGTTTATATGCCTTTACAGGTAATTCTACGGGAGATAATGATATATTCATTTGCACGCCAAATGTGGGCGGCAATGCCGAGTATTGTGACGCATCGGCGGACTGGTCTCGTACTTTAAATACCAGCGGCGCCGATTCCATCGAAGCCAGCGCGGTATATAATGGATTTATGTTTTATGGTACAGGTGATGATGTGTCAGAGGGTGATCTTTGGTCTTGCGATCCGAGTTTGGCCGGAGATAGATTGATTTGCGATAATGCGACTGATTTGACTTTGGTTTATGACAGCCTCACCATGAATCGTATGACGGCTATGATGGCTTACAGTGGTTCTTTGTATTTTGCGGGAGAGGGACCGACCGGCGATGGAGATATTTATGAGTATTATGTTTCTTATACCAGCACTTCACATCCAACGGCGGTTTTTGAAGCCACTTACGCTTTTGCCCAATATAAAGGATATTTATATGCCGGCCGCGGTAATGCCACGGGTAACGGACAAATTTGGTATTACAGAAAGGGCAAGGGTGCATCCGGTAAAATTCAAATGACGGCCGCTGATACCGTTGGTTCATTCTGGTTCGATGAAGAATCTTTTAACAGTTTGGGAGAGGGTGCTGTTGAAGAGTATTCCAAGGGATCTTTTAAATTTTCGCACGGAATAATTACGGATGCCGGTGCGTACGATTTGGCGGAAGTGTATCCAACTTTGGATACAAGCTTGCAAGCCGGGGACGTAGTGGCTTTGGATGAAGCAAATTACGGGATGGTTCGAAAATCAACAGTACCATACGAACAAAGAGTTCTGGGAGTTGTATCTTCGAAACCGGGTTTTACTTTGTCGGGTCCGCAGGATGGAGATTCACGAGCAATTGCTTTGATTGGAAGGGTGCCTGTAAAAATTTCCACTGAAAATGGAGATATAAAGGTGGGCGATCCTTTGACTTCGGCATCAATGCCGGGTTATGCCATGAAAGCGATTAAACCGGGTATGATAATTGGTCGCGCAATGGAAGATTTTGTGTCGGCTACATATTCTTCAAGTACAGATAACATCGCAATCGCCACAGGAACAATCCGAATGGTTGTTCAATCCGGTTACTATTTTGGCTCTGAAGATTCTCCTTTAGGCCAAATCGCCGGTTTCTTGGGCGAAACGACCACTACACAAATTGTTCAGCAGGCTTTTGATGGAGATGCGTACGCAATTGAGCAAATCGCCGGAGGAATGGTTAATCCGCAAATTGCGGATGGTTCGGCATTGAATGATGCAGCGGCAGCGCAAATAGATGTATTAATCGTTAGAACCGCGGCGTTAATAGCCGGTGATTTGACCGTAGGAGGAGATTCCAAGCTATTGGGTCACATCGTGGTTTCGGGTGATACTGCCGGGGTTGTTGATTTGCCGGTTGGCGAGAATTATGTGGAAATTCATTTTGCAGAACCATTTGAGAGTCTACCGGTTGTTGTGGTTACCCCGGAATCGGACGCGAGTGAGTATTTTGCTCCGTGGTTGGGTAAATTTAGAATTGCCAAAAAGACAGTCAACGGGTTTAGAATCGAAGTGGACGAGGGAGTATGCGTTGATCCATCCAATTGCGGGCGTACCATGAGGTTTAATTGGCTCGCCGTAGGCGCCATGCAGGGTGAAAGTTCAACCTCCACATCAATAGTAGCAATATCCACATCAACAGAACCTATTGTTGAAGAAGTGGTAATTGAATCTCCTCAAGAAGATGGTGGAACGGTGCAAATTGTAGAGCCAAATGAAGATCAAAGTATTATCGAAGAAGATGTTGTGCCGGGAGAGGTGACTGACGAACCGACTGTTGAACCGGTTGTTCAGGTTGATGAGCCGGTTGAAACAGTTCAGGAAGAAAGTGAGGCTTCAATAGAATCGGATACAGCGACGGGACCGGAAGTTGCGCCAGATCCCGTGCCGGAGCCGGTTTTAGAAGTTCCGGAGGCGACTGTTGAATAAAGTTGGATAAACATGAGTCGGTTTTAGAGGCAGCCTCTGTACCCTGGCATGGCGGTGCAAGAGTCAGGGGCGGCCCCTCGAACGGACTCAAAAAAATAAATCAGTTTTAGCGGCTACCTTTGCTTCCGGCATGGCGGTGCAAGGAACAAGGGTAACCACTGGAACTGATTTTTTATATTATAGCAGAGTTTGCAATGAGTTGTCTGCATTTTGCGAATAGGATAAGCTAAATCGCATGAGAATTATTGCAGACTTACATCTTCATTCAAGATTTTCCAGATCTTGCTCCAAAGATTTGACCATAACAAATATCGCAAAAGTTTGCGAACGCAAGGGGATTGATATGGTTGGAACCGCGGATGCGCTCCATCCCGAGTGGAGAAAAGAGATCGGTCATCAATTGGAACTTCGTGATGGAGCGTATTATTTAAAGGATGGATCATCGAAAACAGCCTTTATATTGTCGACTGAAGTGGCTTGCATATATAAGAGACACGATAAAGGCAGGAGGTTGCATCATGTTTTATATTTTCCGGATTTGGAAGCGGTAGATAAAACGATTAAAGAATTAACCGATAGAGGTTATAATTTGAAAAGTGACGGGAGGCCGATAATGGGGATTGATTCGGAATTGTTATTAAAGCTGTTATTGGAGATCGACGAGAGGATACTGCTTGTGCCGGCACATGCTTGGACGCCCTGGTTTGCCATTTTTGGGTCCAAATCGGGTTTTGACTCGATAGATGAGTGTTTTGGCGAGTATTCGAAGTATATATATGCAATAGAGACGGGGTTATCATCTGATCCGATCATGAACTGGAGAATCAGCGCGCTGGATAATATTTTTTTGATCAGCAATTCGGATGCACATTCGTGCAACAATCTTGGCCGTGAGGCAAATATTTTTGAAATGGAAAAGCCATCTTACGAAGAATTCCGTCGCATTTTGGTAGAACATGACTTATCGAAGTTTACGGAGACGATAGAATTTTTTCCGGAGGAGGGGAAGTATCATGCGGATGGGCATGCGGATTGTAAGTTTTGGTGCGAGCCGGAAAAATCCAAAAAGCTGGGCGGAAGGTGCCCGACATGCGGAAAATTATTGACTATCGGAGTTCTTTCACGTGTATCTGATTTATCGGATAGAGATCCAAACCCCGCAAAACCGATGCTGGCCGTTCCGTTTAGACACGTCGTTCCACTGAAGGAATTGATCGCCGATGTTTTTCGGAAAAGACCTCTCGCCAAGGCGGTTATTTTGGAATATGAAAAGATGCTTGAGAATGCGACCGAGTTTGGCATCTTGTTGGATTTATCTAAAAATGAATTGCTAGAATTTACCAAACCGGAGATAGCTAAGGGAATATTACGAATGCGAGCGGGCAATGTCAGCGTTAAACCCGGATACGACGGGATTTACGGTGAAATTTATGTTTATGCCGATGAAGATCATCCAAAGCAAGTTGGGTTATTTTGATGACTAAGTACACGGAGCGTTTAGTAGCTAGTAGCTAGAAGCTAGAAGCGAAAAATTTTTAACCAACTAAAAACTCCGCCCTAACTTGAGAGCGGAGTTCCTCCTATAGGAAGAAGATTGATTACTTCTTCTTGCGTTTTGCAGCTTTCTTCTTTTTAGGCGCAGCCTTTTTCTTGGGAGCGGATTTCTTTGCAACCTTTCTCTTTGCTACCTTTTTCTTAGCCGGCTTTTTAGCCACCTTTTTCTTAGCTGATTTTTTCTTCATTGGCATGAATATCACCTCTCTTTCTTTTGGATTATTCCAACGTATGTTGGAAGTCGATGTCAGTTAACTGATTTCGACTGCAGATATATTATAACACAAATATCTAGAAGCAAGTATATTTGATGCAAGAAAAATATTTTTGGTTTATTATCACGTAATATTTTTTTTAAACAATTTAAAAAAGTAAAAATATATTTTTATAGATTTTTAAATACGTAAAATATGTGAAAATACCCATAAAATTCGCAGAAAAATGCACTCTTAACAGAGCGGGGAGGGATAAGAGATTTTTTTATGTACGGATTTTTTGCAGAGTGGTAACTAAAATTAATTACAAAAAATATATTTTATCCACAAAGCAAATATATTTTTTTAAAAAAAGAGAAAAATAAATTCTTATAAATTTTTTTAATTGTTGATTGTGAAAACTTATTTTTGGAACTCAAATGTTTTTAAAATCTCGGTAAAAGAAATCTTTTGTTCTTTTTGCCACGATTTAATTTTAAACGGAGGAGGATTTTGAATACGGACTATTTGAGTACATAAACCTTTTGCAAAAATTTTTAACAAGCCGGTTTCCGAATCGGTATTTTTTTCCAATCCTTTTCGGCCGGCAACAAGTTTGCCATCGATAAAATATGCAATCGGAGTGGAGCTGGCAATTTCCGCCAGCATGTCGTTAAAAACGATTTCCGAGCATGGGATTACTTGTAGCCATGTGGAGGATGAAGTTGTTTCACTGCCGATAGCCAATAAATTTTCATTATTGTGTTTGATAATCGAACCTGGAGGGAACATCATTGAAACTCCTTGAGCGGTTGATATGGCCGAAAGCCAACCTTCTTGCGAATTACCTGTGGGTTTGAGCAAGGGCTCCGCATATTCCAGCAAAGCATGTTCATTACGCAGAGCTTCCAGGGCCTTTTCGGCATTTATTACCTGCACATTGGCTTCTTGGAGTTTTGTATTGGCTTCCTCTATGGCTTTTTGGCTCTCCTGTAATGCTTGTTTGGCTTGCAGTTTTGCCGTGTTAGCTTCGGCCGCCAAAATTTGCCTATCTTTATTCGCTAAAAATAAAAAATAACCGGTACCGATACCAACTACGATAGCTCCCAACAAAACGGATAGCAATACGGACCAGATCTTTTTCATATCTTAGCAAGTATAGTGAACAAACAGGTATCAAGCAAATTATATATGGCATTCTTGACGTTTCCAAGAGTCTTTTGTATTATACGGGCACTGTAAAACGTACCTTTCGAGTTCATCTCGATCTTACATTGTGAATTTTGTAATGGTTTGTATCTTGTTTTTTGGAAGAAGTTTGGAAATTTTATTTTTGGGCCTTTAGCTCAGCTGGCTAGAGCACCTGCTTTGCAAGCAGGGGGTCAAGGGTTCGAATCCCTTAAGGTCCACCACGTAAAAAATCGCCTTTAGTTAATTGGGCGATTTTTTACGTGCCGCGTGATTAATGAAGCAATAGAATAAATAGCGTAATTAATTTTACGCGGCTTAGTTACTAAATGGCGATTTCACGTGGCGCAGCCATTGAGTGATTAATGAAGCAATAGAATAAATAGCGTAATTAATTTTACGGGGCAAAGCACTTTAGTAGCGGCTTCACGTGGCACAGCCACAAAAAAAGCCGCTTAGATAAATAGGCGGCTTTTTACGTGCCCCGCGTAAAGCGGCGTTGCCGCCACGCGGCTCTACGCCGTGATTAATGTAGCAATAGAATTTAAAGCGTAATTAATTTTACGGGGCAGAGTATCTATAAGTACCGGCTTCACGTGGCACAGCCACAAAAAAAGCCGCTTAGATAAATAGGCGGCTTTTTACGTGCCCCGCGTAAAGCGGCGTTGCCGCCACGCGGCTCTACGCCGTGATTAATGTAGCAATAGAATTTAAAGCGTAATTAATTTTACGGGGCAGAGTATCTATAAGTACCGGCTTCACGTGGCACAGCCAGTAAAAAATCGCTATAAGTAAAATTAGGCGATTTTTTTCGTGCCTCGCGTAAAGTGACTTCGTCACCACGCGACACAGCCGTGATTGTGAATAAACGTGGATCTGATGGATATCAGATTTACGGGGCAAAGCGCTTTAGTAGCGGCTTCACGTGGCACAGCCAAGTAAAAAAGCTATAAGTAGGATCAGGTGATTTTTTGTGCTCGTGATTGGCAAATTTATTTAATAATACAACGGTTTTCCACATCCTCTCTTGCATTATATGTAATGTTAATTTAGTATACCTATACCTAAGGTGTAGGTATCAATAAATTACCAATTAACAATTTTTGAACATATATGACCAAGGGAACACATGTTTGCCATAGCGAGAAAACACTTATAAACCTCAAAAAAGCGAGGAGCCATTTGGATAAGATTATTAAGATGAAAGAAGATGGGAAATATTGTATAGATATCATGCAACAGAATTTGGCGGTTATAGGTTTGCTTAAAGCGGCTAATCAGGCGCTTATGCAGGGGCATTTGAATACTTGTTTTGCGAATGCGGTTAAAGCGAAAGATGCGGAGAAACAAGATGAGATGGTGCAAGAAATAATTCGGGTAACTCAAATGTCGACCAAGTAATATGTCTAAAAATAATCAAAAATGCCGTACATTATATATACAAGGAATGCATTGCGTTTCTTGCGAGGCGATTATTGCAGATGAACTGCAAGAAATTGACGGGGTTATTGTGCACGAGGTCAGCTCTAAGAAGCAGGCTGCGATTTTGAGTTCGGATAAAGAAATTGATGTAAAACAAGTCGAGGCGAAGCTCGAGAAGTTGGGCTGCAAAGCTTCGTTTGAGTCCAAACCCGTGGTTAAAAAGCAAAAAGCCAATGCGGAGCAATGGTTTTGGTCTTTGGCGGTAGTGGGCGGGTTGTATCTGTTGTATAAAATAGTCAGTTTTATGGATTTTGGGTTTGGCGCGTTCGACATGTCCAATGTTACGTATGGTGTCGCATTCATGATCGGGGCTGTGGCCTCAATGTCGACATGTCTGGCTGTTGTTGGAGCTGTGGTTGTGTCGTTTGCGGCCAAGTTTGAATCCAAAGGATCTTTTTATAATGCGAATGTTAAGCCGCATATTTTATTCCACGCGGGAAGAATGCTGACGTTTTTTGTACTTGGAGCGTTACTTGGTTTTATAGGAAGCTGGTTTAGTTTGTCCGGGTCATTTATGGGTTGGTTTACCATTGCGATAGCTGTAATACTGGGTTGGCTGGGTTTGCAGATTCTTGGGTTTGCGCCGTCTTTAACATCTCTGGGGATTCATATGCCCAAAGGGGTGATGAAATATTGGAATAAGCTTAAAGATTCGGATCATCCGTTATCACCCATATTGTTGGGATGTATTACTTTCTTTCTGCCGTGCGGTTTTACGCAAAGCATGCAATTGTTTGCGGTGGCATCGGGCAGTGCTTTGGTTGGCGGTTTGACTTTGTTGTTTTTTGCACTGGGAACAGCGCCGATTTTGCTTGGTATCGGAATAGCGACAACAAGATTTAAAAATAAGAAATCGGTGATATTTACAAATGTGATTGGGATTGTTGTTATGGTTTTTGCCTTTTACACATTAACATCCGGTTTAGCGGTTGCGGGCGTGAATATCGATTTTTCGAGTAAAGCCAACGCCACTCAAGCTATCGCCGCGCCAAATAATGCCAACGTACAGGTTGTTAATATGACAGTGGATTTGAAGGGGTACACACCAAGTGTCATTAAATTGAAAAAAGATGTGCCCGTGCGATGGGTCATAGACGGCAAGCAGATATCCGGATGCACTAATGAGATCATCGTTCCGGATTTGGGTATCAATAAAAAATTGATTAAAGGTCAAAATATTATTGAATTTACACCCACTAAAGTTGGAACCATTGGGTTCAGTTGTTGGATGGGAATGGTGAGAGGGCAGTTTATTGTTGAATCTTAATAGAATAGTCCATCAAGTCTATCAAGCTGAAAGTCCGTCAAGCTTGGAGTTTCGCTTGACGGACTTGATAGACTTTAAGCTTGATGCACTCTAAGAAATTATGCCTACAAAAGATATAAAGATTGCCGGGATGGATTGCGCTTCGTGCGCGATAAACATCGAGAAGGCTTTAAAGAAAACGAAAGGCGTGAAGAATGCCAATGTTAATTACGCGCTTGGGAGTGCGAGAGTTGAGTTTGATGAAAATCAGGTTAGTGATCAAAAAATAGAGCAAGCGGTTTCAAGTGCCGGGCATTACAGTGTTATACATGAGGATGATGTTGCGGTGAAAAAAGATGCGAAGACTCAAATGTCTTGGCAGAAGTTTATCTACGCTCTTGTGATAACGATTCCTGTTGCGGCGACGATGTTTTTTGAGTTTAAATTGGGAGTTGAGTTGGCCGGAGTTGATTTGGGGAGTTGGATCGTGGCAGGGTTAACATTTGCTGTGGTGTTTGCGCTTGGTTTTCAGTTTCATCAAGGGATGATAGGGCAGTTAAAACATTTTCAAGCAAATATGGATACGTTAGTATCCATTGGAACCGGAATTGCATTTATTTATAGTGTTTGGGCGATGTTTACCGGGGGGCATGTTTATTTTGAGACAGCGGCAATAATCATCACACTTATTTTATTGGGTAAATATTTGGAAGCTAAAAGTAAGGGGAGGGCATCATCCGCGATTGAGAAATTGTTATCTCTAGGAGTTAAAACTGCGCATTTGGTTACGGAAGATGGAGTGCGTGAGGTTGCGATTGATTCTGTGCAAGTAGGCGATCTATTAATTATAAAGCCGGGAGAAAAGATTCCGCTTGATGGGAAGATTGTTGAAGGAGCGACATCAATAGATGAATCCATGTTGACCGGTGAGAGTATACCGGTTCTGAAAAATGAAGGTGATACGGTTTTTGGCGCAACGGTAAATCAAACAGGTGTGATTAGAGTTCGAGTCACGAAAGCCAGCAAGGATACTGTTTTGGCGCAGATTATTAAACTTGTAGAAACCGCGCAGATGACAAAAGCGCCAATTCAGAAATTAGCGGATAAAGTAGCGGGAATTTTTGTACCCGCAGTACTTATAATCGCGGCGTTTACATTTGTTGTTTGGATGATCGTTGGCGCGGGTTTAGAATCTGCGCTTGTTGCGGGTGTTGCGGTTCTTATCATCGCTTGCCCGTGTGCACTTGGTCTTGCAACGCCAACGGCGATTATGGTTGGGAGCGGGAAAGGCGCAGAGAGGGGAGTGTTTATTAAAAAACCTCAGAATTTGGAGATGGCGCATAAGATAAATGCAGTTGTTTTTGATAAAACCGGGACTTTGACCAAAGGAACTCCGGAAATTGCGGATGTCCGTGTCTTTGGAACAAATAAAGTTGCAGATGTTATGCAAAAAGCGGCATCTCTTGAGAAAGATAGTGAACATTCATTAGCCAAAGCATTTATCGCTTACGCGGATGATCATCACATGGAGTTGTCACATGCATTGGGAGTTGAGGCTATTAAAGGTAAAGGAGTTAAGGGGAAGGTTGATGGAGAGGAATTGTATTTGGGGAGCGCGAGATTGCTTGAGGAGTTTAATTTGCAGATGGCGGACAATGTAAAACTGGAGTTTGAATCCATGACAAACTCGGGTTATACGCCGGTGTTTATCATCGGGGCGAATGAAGTTATGGCACTGATAGGTGTAGCTGATAAAATCAGAGAAACGTCTAAAGCAGTTGTGGCGGAACTTGGTAAGCGGGGAATAGATGTTTACATGATAACCGGGGATCATAAAAATACCGCGAATGCTATCGCGAAGCAGTTAAATATCACAAATGTGATTGCTGAGGTTTTACCGGAGCAGAAGGCGGATGAGGTTAAGAAGTTGCAAAAAGAGGGAAAGCTTGTGGCATTCGTTGGCGATGGTATTAACGATGCGCCGGCTCTTGCGCAAGCTGATTTGGGTATGGCGGTTGGTACCGGTACGGATGTTGCGATTGAGACGGGGGATATCGTTCTTATGAGTGGAGACCCGCAAAAAGTTATAGAAGCGATTGATGTTTCCAAACAGACTTATAGTGCCATTAAGCAAAATCTATTCTTTGCATTTATTTACAATGTAATCGCCATCCCGCTTGCGGCATTTGGTCTTCTTAGCCCCATGATTGCCGCGGCGGCCATGAGTTTGAGTTCGGTTTCGGTTGTGACGAACAGTTTGAGGATACGAAGCAAGAAATAACCCTAAAATTCTGCAGGGACGACCCTGTGTGGTCGTTCCGGCTACATAAAAAAATACCAACCCGTTTTGGGTTGGTTTTAGGTTAACGAAGGCCGATGACAGCGAGATGTCGGCGTACATCTTGGCCGCCGCTGGCGTGATTGGAGAAGTATTTGCCACCTGAGCTTGCCGTGCAGATATCGCTGATTTCGATGTTTTTTTCAAAAACTCCCGCGAGAAGCAGATCTTGACGGATTTTTTCTTTGGGATCGTATGTTGAGGCTTCTTCAGCGGACATGAGTTTATGCAAGAGCCTTTTGTAGAGGTTGGTTGTGCAAAGCTCATAGGCCCTGACGCTGATGCACGGTCCCACGTAACAGCGGATGTCGGCCACATGACTGCCAAAGTAGCCGCGTATCATGTTGATGGTGCGTTCCACAACTCCGGAGAAAAGGCTGGCTGTGCTGGCGTGCATTAGCCCAAAGACTTTTTTGACCGGGTCATAGATGAAGACCGGGCCGCAATCCGCGGGGCGGATGGTGATTAGGCACCCCCGCCTGTTGCTTACACAGGCATCAATCCCCAAAAATGCCGTACTGCACGAGGTGAATGTTAACGGCCCTTTTTCAAAAGCAATTATTTCAGAGCTGTACTTATGAATATCAGTATAGCCGCGTTTGCAAATAAGCGGTTTGACGACAGCTACATTTGAGGTATGGCGGAGTTCGGGATTGAGAATTTGGTAGTCGCTTTCTTTGATGCCGAGCTTGGCATAAAATGCGCGGTTATTTTTGTCCGCATCCGGGTCGTTTTTTTTGTATGACATGTTGCCGTCGGTGGCGGCGGAAAAACCGCAGATCAGTTCGGGAAAATTGGAAAGTACCTGGGATCTTGTGAACATTGAAAAACCCCTTTGTTGTATGAGATTTGTAGCAGAAAACAGTAAAAAAGTCAATACCCTTGGGAGTTTTCGCCTCGAATCGGGCCGTGTGATATCTTTACAGTTCCAGAACGCCTTTGGAGGAAAGAAGAATGGCGATGGGCCTGGTGGAATCAAATTTGGCCAGAATGATATTCAAGATAACCATAATTGGTACGCAGAGAAACATGCCAACAATGCCCCAAATAGATCCCCAGACCACCAGAGAAATAATAATTACCAGAGGACTAAGATTGAGTGATTTACCCATGAGGCGAGGCTCCAGAATGTTGCCGATGGTAAATTGAATCGCGATTAGAAAGATGGCCAGGAGCAGAGCGTGCCCGATGTTGTATTGAACGGTCGCAAATAAAACCGGCAATATGACGGCAACAAGCGAGCCGATATTGGGAATAAAGTTTAGAACAAAAACCAGAACCGCCCAAAAGCCGGCAAACTGAATGCCCATTATGAGGAGTACACTGTAGCAGGCGAGTGCCGTTAAAAGGCTTACAAAAGATTTAATCCGGATATAGGTATTGATATCTTTAACGATTTTGTTGATGAGGCTTTCGGTTTCTTGGCGATGTTTCATGTTTGGAAAGAGAGCCTGAATTTTCCAATCAAAAGTGTGGTATTCGAGTAAAAGAAAAAGCACATATAATGTTATCAGACTCATAAAGCCGGCTACCGTGGTAATTATTCCGGCTACGGTTGCGGCGATGGTGCCGATATCGACCCATTCAAAAAATTTACCAAATGTCAGTTTTTCTTCCAAGTTAAATTGTGTGTTCAGATCGCCGATGAAAGATTGAAATTTCGCTTGGAATGTTGGAGCCGATTCGATTACCTCATTGACGCTGCCGTTTACAAAACCGATAAATAACCAGGCTAAAATAAGAAAAGAAAAGAGAGACATTATCAAAGCAAACCAATGCGGTATGTGCCAAGAACCGATGCCGATTTTTTTGTAAGCTTCGGTTAGGGCGATGATGATGTACCAAATGAAAATTGCGATTACCAAAGGAATGATTATTGTTTTACCTATATATAGAATATAAAAAGTTAGAACAATGCCTATGAATCCTAAGATAAAATTTTGTAATTTCATATGTACACAATATAGCCCGAATCGATTTTATGGACAAGGTTGGAGTATTAAAAATTCTCGCACAAAAGTCGAGGATGCGATGGAGGGGGTATTTGAGTTATTTTTGCCGTTCGGCCAGATGTTTTATGTGGTGTTTGCGCTCGAGGTTGATTTTTTTATTATCTTTATCGTTTTTTTCCAACAGCATGGCGGCATAGTTGCCCCCCAAAAAGTGCGGCAGAATTACGTAAGAAGAGCCCAGTTCATATAAATAGTTGGCTTGGTCAACAGTGTGGGCAATATTGATGACAGTGGCATTGTGATTGAGTTTGCGGATTTTATTCAAAATAAGCAAATTGGCTTCAAAATCGGGCAAGGTGACAATAATGGTATTGGCGGATTTCAGATTCAGTTCTTCGAGAAACTCATCATCGTGCGCATCGCCGTAACGGCAGGGTATTCGTTTGGTTTTCAGATTGGCTATTACCGCGGGATCAAAATCAACAACCAAGAATTTCCGTTTAAGTTTTTTCAGGGTGGGCAGAAAATCCGAACCTACACGGTGGCAACCGAAAAGGATGGCAGCGAATTTTTGTTTGCGAGATGCTTCTATGAATATATTTTTACGTTCGAAGATGGAAAGAAAAGGAGAAAGTACTTTATAGATGGGATCTGCGTAAATAATCATGAGCGTGGAACCGGTGATTGTTATTATACCGATAATGGTAACGAGGGTTACAATATTTTGATCGAAAAATCCCGAGTTAAAACCAAGTAAAATAAGAATAAATGAAAACTCGCTGATTTGAGCAACGGTCAGCCCGGCGTAAAATCCGGTTTTTTTGGTGTAGCCCAACAAACCCATGAGTATCATGACTATGAGCGGATTGCCGATTAATACAAAAGCGGAAAAAATCAGAGCTTGGATGATAAGCGCATCAAGATTGCCAACGGCCAATTGAGATCCCAAGAGAACGAAGAACATGATGATGAAAAAATCTCTTAGCATTTTCATCTTTGAGCTGATTTCGTAGTGATACTCGGAGGAAGCCAGAGCTATTCCGGCGGCCAGCGCGCCGATTTCTATGGAAAGACCGATAATATAAAAGATGGCGGCCAAACCGATTCCCCATCCCACGGAGAATAAGAATAGGAATTCTTGGGATTTGGCGAACATGCCGGTTAATTTTGGCAAAATAAACCGGCACATGAAAAATAGAATTACCGATACGGCCATTGTTTTCATGGCAACCGCAAGGATTGTATCTGCGGGGTTCAGATTCTCACCGAGGGTTGAAACCAGGATGAGGATTATGGTTGCCGCCACATCTTGCACAAGCAAAAAACCAACGGCGATTTTGCCATACAATTTGCCTAGATTACGCCTATCAGAGAGAAGTTTCAAAACGATTATCGTACTGCTGAATGTGAGAGCGATGGCGATGAAAATTGAAGTAATAATTTCGAATCCCAAAAAATAGGCAATAAAAAAACCAATAACACTGGTAAAGATAATTTGCCCCAAACCGGTGATTACCGATATTTTACCGACTTCGCGGATAACGCCCGGGTTAAGGCTAAGCCCCACTATAAATAATAAAACGGTTATACCCAAGTGTGAAAAAATTTCCAAAGTATCTGCGGACTTGATTATATTTAAAAATACGGGCCCGGCAATTATGCCAGTAAGGATGTGGCCCAGAATCAGAGGCAAATGCAGTTTTTGCATGATTAACGCGATAAAAGTTGCCAAAGCGAGAATCAAACTGATTTCGATAAAAATCTCCATGAGCGTATTATATCATATGTTGAAATTGAACCGCGAACTGCGAAAAATAAGCGTTGAATGTTTATACTGCGCTGATGCAAGGGATGGCAGGCAAAAATCTAACATCAAAGAAGAACTACTCCGCATTGAGCTGGATCAATCAAAGGATCAGACTATTGTCGATTGTACGAAAAAATGAGTTTCAGTATAAAAAAGAGCCAAGTTAAGGCTCGGGGGTGAGTTGAATCTCAATCGGGGGTGGATTTTTTTTTGAGAGGATTGGGAATAGCTAAAATGGTGCCCGTATCTTCGAAAATATCGATATGATGAGAAGAATTCATACGCAGTCTACTCTCGATGTTTTTGGGTGTTTTATCGTTTTTGATTGGAAATTTCGGCTTTTTGATAAAGACGTTTCTGAAAGCGTGTCGGAAAAGGAAAAATGATAAAGGAGCACAAATTAGAATTATGGCAACACAAACAACTTCGGTTCCATCCATTTCTCTTTCCTTAGTTTTTGAAAGTACGGGAGATCGTTACGGGGCTGAGTGAAATGCTAACAGAAGACAAAAATCGCGTCAATATTATCCGTAGTAAATATCTTGTTATTGGCTTATGCATTTCGTTTATTATGTTATAATGATTTTCATATGGCACTTACAATAATTTTATTTGTAGTGGGGTTTGTTCTACTAGTTAAAGGGGCGGATATGTTGGTTGATGGTTCGGTGGAGCTGGCAAAAAGATTACGAATTTCGAATTTGGTTATTGGGCTTACCATTGTTTCGTTCGGCACATCTTTACCGGAAATGATTGTTAATATTTTCGCCAGTGCCGAGGGGAATACGGAATTGGCCATTGCCAACATTGTGGGTAGTAATATCGCCAATATATTTTTGATTTTGGGTGTAGCGGCAATTATTTTACCTTTATATGTGCACAAAGGAACCGTGTGGCGCGAAATACCATTCAGTTTGCTTGCAATTTTGGTATTGGCCATTTTGGCTAATGATAGGGTTTTGGATGGTTTGGGATTGGATTTAATTTCAAGGAGTGATGGCATGGTGATGATTTTGTTTTTGATTTTATTTATTTACTATATTTACAATATTGCCAAAAATGAGAGAAAAAAGCAGTTTGTAAATATTGAAGAAGGAGTTTCGGTGCCCAAATCGCTATTGTATTTGGGTTTGGGGTTGGGTGGATTGGTGGTGGGTGGCAATTGGGTTGTAAATGGAGCCGTTGATGTGGCAACATTTCTGGGTATCAGTACAAATTTAATAGGGCTAACAATTGTGGCTATAGGCACATCTTTGCCGGAGTTGGTTACTTCTGCAGTTGCGGCTTATAAAAAGAATGCGGAATTGGCCGTTGGTAATGCGGTGGGTTCGAATATTTTTAACATCTTATGGATTTTGGGTTTAAGCGCGCTTATCAGACCCTTGCCGTTTGCCGCTTCATCCAATTTTGATGTTTTGGTTGTGATTATAGCCACACTGCTTTTATTTATTTGGATGTTTGTAGGTAAAAAACGTACATTGGATCGTTGGCAAGGAGTGCTATTTCTTTTTTTGTACGCGGCGTATATCATGCTGATAATTATTCGAGGATAACCATCGTCAAACGTCTAAAGTCAAACGTCGAAAGCTGAACGGGCGTTAGACATTAGACGTTAGACATTAGACGTTATTATGAGTGAAAAAATAAATTTTGAAGGGGCGATAGAACATGGGGGCGAAAAAGCTCCTTTTCGGAGGTTGATTGAAAAGGAGCAGGAAGCTATTGCAAAATTAAAAACAGGACCCGCAAGATGGGCCGGGTTAGCGGCGAAAAATTTATCGGAAAAAGCAATTGAGGATTAATATGAGGACTGAACTTGTTTATAAAGCCATTCCCACCCCCGATCCCGCTTTTTTTGCTGAAATGATGCAGATGCCTGATCCAAAGCCAGAGGATGAAGAGAAGGTTTTAAATGCGTTGCCAAAATTACATGCTTTTTTCATTAGAAAACGAGAAGCGTATAAAAACCGTGATGAGAGGGCTTTTCATAGGATTTTGGATGAAGAGGTTAGGTTTTTGCAAGATTTTGAGGAAATGGCGCTTCATTACTAAAAAGAATTTTGTATCCGGTCGATCTATGCTCTATACCTTCTTGTATCTGGGGGTTTTTGAAGAGCGAAGATGGCGGATTATTCTAAGAACGTCGTTTAATAATTGATACCGGATGCGAAATGTTTAAACGATTGACACTTTAGGGTTTTTTTAGTTACATGTGCAAAGAGAGGAGAGCACATGTCAAGCGCTGAAGTTGAGCGTTATAAAATAGAGTGGTTCTACGGTATTGATTTGTACCTTAAAAGCGAAGAAGGCAAGCAGTCGTTAAATGTTTTACTGGGTGATGCTGAAAATCGCGACGAAGTTGAATATAAAGTATTTTTAATGTTGCTCGAAACGGCCATAAAAATTCAAACGGATTTGCTTTGGGATGAAGAGCAAGCACTCTCAAGATGGCGCAGTATGCATCGAGAAAACGCCAGAAATAATTACCTTGCGGGCAGGTTCGCGCGTAATGATTTTTGGGATCAAAGAGCCTGGGATGCCAGATATGAAGTATTAAAACGTAACGCGGAGAGCACGGCCTTGTTTGTCAGCCGATTCATAGAAAGCCAAAAAGCCGAATTGGAGGATGAGATTCAGGATGAGCGCCATACTCCGATTATTGCGGTAACCGAGGATGATTTGCAACTCTGCGCAAAGCCAAGCGATATGGTAACTTTGCAATGCGAGAACGATCCGGAAGCCATGGAACGGGTGCGAAAATATCTGGAAGAGGTTGGCTCGGATCCAACGCTGATTTTTCGCAGTTTCGATGGAACGGATCATACAAATTCGAACCTTAATCGTCCCAAAACCATTTTTCCGCCTTCCTCCGTGCCGCCCGGGAGCAATGACGCTGTGCCTGAAGTACCAAGGCATGCCCCTCCCGCAATTCTTCCCGGACAACAACCGGACTTGGATGAATCGAAAGCGCCAAGCAGACGGAGGAATGGCCATGAAGACTAAAAACCCGGCTCTAGAGCGGGGTCTTTTTTTAACCAGGATTGTTCAGGATCCAAACCAAACAATTTACAGGATTATTTATCTTTTTTTGCTGTAATAAATTCAGCAAAATGTTTATTTAGCCGGTGTGAGGGGTTTCTTGCCTTTTAGAACGGCGATGATGTTTTTGGCGGCAATTTCGCTCATGTCGCGGCGGGCTTCTTCGGTGGCGCTCGCGATGTGCGGGGTGAGGATTACGTTGTTGTAAGATTTTAACTCCATGTTATCCCGCAAATCGCAGTCGATGGCCGGTTCACATTCGAAGACATCCAAACCGGCGCCGGCGATACGTTTGGCCTTGAGGGCTCTTAGCAGTGCTTTTTCGTCCACAACCGGACCGCGAGCTGTATTAACCAAAAATGCGGTTGGTTTCATGAGTTTGAATTCTTTATCGGAGATAAGATGCGCGGTGCTTGGTAAAAGCGGCACATGAAGCGAGATGAAATCGGCTTTTTTGAGCAATTCGGTTTGACTGACTTTTTTGGCACCCAATTCTTTTTCCAAAATTTTATTGGCGTAAAGATCGCTGTAGATCAGTTTCATGCCGAAGCCTTTTACGCCACGGCGCGCAACCATGGAGCCAATACGCCCGGCGCCGATTAAGCCGATGGTTTTGCCGTACATATCGATTCCGTTTAAAAGCGTTGGCGACCAACCTTTGTACATGCCGCGTTTGGCAAAATGATCAGCCTCGGGGATACGGCGGGCCAAGGCCAGCATTAATGCAAAAGTGTGCTCGGCAACCGATTCATTTACTTTATCACTGGGAGTGTTGGTAATGGTGATATTGCGTTTTTTTGCCGCTTCCAGATCGATATTATCGAATCCTACGGCAAAGTTGGCAACAATTTTTAAACCGGGGCCGGCTGCGGCAAAAACTTCATCGTTAATTTTATCCGTAAGCAAAGAAAGTATGGCGTCGCAGCCTTTTACGCCATGCAATAGTTTGGTGCGCGGAATTATTTCATCTTTGGAGTATACGGTTACAGTGTGGCCGGCTTTTTTCAGCAGTTTAAGACCGGATTCGTGAATTTTGCGTGTGACAAATATTTTCATAATATAATGACAATGAATGGTTATAAAATAGTAATCTTGTTAATGCTTTCTAATCTTGTAATTCCTGGTTCTTTTAGTTTGTTTTTTATCCAATTCGACTGCTCGGGCGGCTATCCAGCGAAACGGCGGGAGTAAGAAATTAATAACCAGAAGTAAAATTACAAGTTGAGTCATCAATTTTGGATCAGGGAAAAATTTGTTGGCAATGTAGAGCGACAGCGTATTATTCAAATAAACAATGCATAGCGCAATGGTTGCTTTTTCGGAATTGGTACGCCACCAGCTCATGAAGTAGGATATTGCAACCAGTGCGGACATGTAAATAAGCATCACAGTAACCAAGCCGGCATCGCGATAACTTAAATTGATATGACCCTCGGCGCCAACGGTATCGGCGACTATGGTGGCTATGAGAATGCCAAAGGTGATTATGGAAATTTCCCGCCACCAGAAATCGTATTTGATAACAAATTTTGGCCGTTTTTGTTTAACGTAGGTGGCGACGATGAAAGGCAATACTATGGTAATAAAGAGATTGGTGAAAAGTGATACCACCGGCACCGGAACCGCTTGGCTGATGGTGATCCAGAAGACAAAGGGGATGGTAAGCGGAGCCAACAGTGAAGTGGTTGCGGTAACCACAAGAGCAAGTGTGGTTTTGCCACCGAATAAATCGGCGATTAGGGCGATTGTCATGCCTGTGGGCATCGCACCCAATATCAAAAAAGCCATTGCCCAATCGGGTGCGAATAAAATCAACGGTAACCACATTAATATCGGCAAAAAAATCAACATGAAACCGTTGACCATGCCAAGCATTTTCCAATCTTTGGCGTAAGCGATTATCTCTTTTAACTCAAGCCTTAGGCTGGAGCAAAAAAAGATCAGGATAAGCATTTGTGTTGTAAACGGCGCAAGAGGTTCAAAAATTTTGGGGAATACCAAACCGGCAATGATGCCGAATAAAACAACCATTATCTGATTCTCGGAAAAAATTTGTTTGATCTTAACGAAAATGCTCATAATAAATCGATTTTTTTAATTTTGCAACGCTTCATTTGCCGCGCGGAGGGGAATTTTTCCAGTATGCCGACTTTGGCACCCATGGTTGTTATAACACCGATACTGTTTAACGAGCCAACGCAAAGAGCTTTACGCAGATCGTTATCTTGCATAAACGAAGCCGTGAATCCGCTGCCAAAAGCATCACCGGCGCCGGTTGTGTTGCGGCGCTTGCCCGGTATCGCACCGGCATGCAAGAGACTATTTTCTACCGAGTCGTAAACGTAAGCGCCGTTTGGGCCGTCGGTGATTATGAGCGCTTGACGGGGCAATGAGCTGATGGTTTTGATGATTTCTGCGAGATGGCGGGGCGGTTTTTCCGTAAGAAGCGCCGCTTCTTCGCGGTTAAGGAAGAGTAGGTCTGTCGATTGTATGAATTTGTTAAGTTTTTTTAATCCCAGTTTAAGTTCGCCATTGCCCGGATTCCAAGCGATTTTGATATTGGCGGTTTTTGCTTTACTGAATAATGTTGCCAATTGATCGATATTGCCGCCCAAGGATGTGATATAAAACCAAGAGGGATTGATTTTTGACCAGTCGCATTTTTTAACGTCTAAAAAATTCGCGGCTCCGCGATAAACGAGAATACTGCGGTGGCCACTTCCCGAGAGTAAAATTACAGCGTAGCCGGTTTGACGCCTGGAATCGGTTTGAATGAATTTGGTGATGATGCCGTGCTTTTTCAGCGCTTGTTTTACCGCATCGCCGTTGCTATCGGACCCAACACGGCAGAAGCAGGCGGTTTTATACCCGAGTTGTTTAAATGTGACGGCAGCATTGGTTGCGCCGCCGCCGGTTTCTTCGTAAATATCATCCAGAGTAATTTTTGCACCCATGGGGAAACAAGCATCAAAACCGGCCGGAGCGTTGGGATCGGATTTTCTTTCGAAATGTTTACTTTTGATAAAGACGTCGCGCGTACCGGCGCCGATTGTTAAAACGTCTAACCCTCCTAACCAGAACATGGCATTATTATAACATGCAAGATGTTATAAATGAAATTTTAAGACGATGCTCAGGATGAATAAAATTAAAGAATGAAACAATGAAAGAATAAACAAATAATTTTGTTGTCGGTCAATTTGTGGCCGTCCCACCTAAAGTTTTTTTGCACGTAAAAACAAAGGCTGGGGGGAGGTTCCAGGGAGTGAAATCGGTTTTTAGGTTGCCAAAGATGGCGCGAAGCTCGTTGCGGGTGAGAGTTGAATATTGAAACATGATGAATGAACCACCGGGTACCAATCTTTCGCGGATTAGATGGAATATTTGACGGCGGTTGTTTTGATCCATGGCGGCAAATGGGATGCCCGAGATGATAAAATCAAAAGATATTTCTTGATTTAGAGTTTCTTGAATGTCTTGATTTAATAAATTGATGCCCGGGAATTTTTTTTGGCAAATGCCAAAGAGTTCAGTGTCCGCCTCAACCGAGGTTAGCAGCGCCGGTTTTGTCAGGTTCTTCAAGATGCAGGCAGTGATGGATCCGGAACCGGCTCCCAGTTCGAGAACGCTGGCATTTGGCGGTATGTTGCGGGTCATAAGCCGAGCCAGTTGCTTTGAACTGGGGGCGATAGAGCCGATACCGCGTGGATTTTTGAAGAATTTTTTAAGCCAATACATAACCAATGCAATATAGGATAGACAAGCATAAATGGCAAGCATTTTACAGTTTGGGCGGGTTTTGCCTTGACAATTCTTAATGGGCGCCTTTATTTATGCTACTCTTTAATCAATATGAAAAAGCTTTTATTTAGTAAATTACTGTTTCTTTTTGCCCTGGTATTTTTACCGGCGGGGTTGGTTAATGCGCAAGATACCGTAACCGAGGAATTCGCTCCGGATGAACAGCGCATCAGCTCGTTTGATGTTATAGCCACTTTATCGGCAGATAGAAAATTGATAATACGAGAAGAAATCACATATGATTTCGGCGGTTTAAATCGGCATGGTATTTATAGAAATATACCGGTTTCGTATTTGCGCGATGGGATGAAGTATGATTTAAATCTGCGTTTAAAAAATGTTTTGCGCGATGGTGAATCGGAGGAATACACCATGAGTAAAGACGGAGATCAAATATCTTTCAGAATAGGCAAAGCGGATGTGGAGATAACCGGAGAGCATCTTTATGTTATTGAATACGAAACAACAAAAGCGATTAATTTTTTTGAGGGGCACACGGAGTTGTATTGGAATGTAACGGGCAATGCATGGCCGGTTAATATAGAATCGGCATCTTTCAGGCTTTTTTCGCCGATGGGAACAAATATGACCGATTTGGGTTTTGCTTGTTATACCGGAATTATGGGTTCTGTGGAGGAATCTTGCGAGATGGTACCCGATAATGATTCGTTACTGGTGGAATCGGCAAGAGTATTGGAATCGGGCGAGGGCATGAGTGTGGTTTTTGGTTTTCCGACGGGGTTGATTATGGAACCCACTCGAAGTGAACTATTTTGGGAAGCACTGCGCGACAATTGGATTATGATTGTTCCCATTATCGCTTTAATTGGAATGTTGTATTTATGGTGGACGCGCGGAAAAGATCCGGAACCGGAAACGGTTATACCACAATACGAGGTGCCGGGCGGTATGGCTCCGATTGTTTTGGCGGGTGCTTTGGGGTCGGGCATGATACCCCAACGAGGCATTACGGCAACAATCATAGATATGGCCCGAAAGGGATATTTGCATATTGAATATGGTACGGAAAAGAAATTATTCGGAGAAAAGCAGACATATGTATTTATTAAAAAAAGTGCACCGCCACAAAACGCTCCAAAATGGGATAAAGATTTATGGAACGGGATTTTTAAAGACGGTCAAAGAGAAAAATCGACATTCGAAGATTTAAAAAAGGATAGCTTTTATGCGGATGTGCAAAAAGCCAACAGTGCCGCGCAAAAAGAGTTGGGCACTTTGGCGATTTTTGATGCCAGCCCGTATACGGTCAGAATATTGTATATTGTGGGAGCTGGGTTTATCGGGTTTTTGGTGGGTTTGATAGGGGTTTATGCGCCTATCGGCACGGCATCGGGCATGGTCACATTTATCATCATAGCTGTTTTTGGTTGGTTTATGCCAAGGCGAACCAAAAAAGGGACTTCACTTGTTGCGGAGGTAAAAGGGTTTAAATGGTTTTTAAGCGTTACGGAAGAAGACCGCTTAAAATTTCATAATGCACCGGCGCGTACGCCACAACAGTTTATGGAACTGTTGCCACCGGCTATTGCCCTGGGGGTTGAAAAAGCTTGGGCCGAACAATTTAAAGATTTGCATATTGAACCGCCGGATTGGGCCGAAGGCAATATTTCAAGCTGGACGCCGATTTTACTGGCGAATGCGATTTCCGATATGGGTACGGCTTCGGCGGCTTCCGTATATTCTCCTCCTTCGCAAGCCGGCAGCGGGGGCTCGGGATTTTCGGGAGGGGGATCTTCGGGAGGTGGGTTTGGCGGGGGCGGGGGAGGGAGTTGGTAGGGTGTAAATAACAAATAATAAAGAATAAATTAAGGTGTCACTTACGTGATATCTTTTGTATTTAAAAAACCCGAAAGGAATCGGGTTTAGTGTTTTACGGGTTTGTATTGTCCCGAGGGATGATCGCGGCTCTGCTCGAGTTTGGCGGCCAAATCATGTTTACCGCGTTTTTTGAACTCGGCGATAAGTGCGCGAGAAAGGCTTGAACTCTTACGTTTCATTACGGATGCATCGCTTGGAGAGTAGTTTTTTGGATCAAGGCTGAAGAGCGCCAGTAGCTGTACTTTACGTAACAGCTCGTCATCGCTGATCCATTTTCCGTCGACATACATGGCTTCGGCCGCTTCAAGAATATCAATGTGTACCTTTTCGATGCGGGGCCAATGCGGAATGTCGAGTGCTTTTTGTAAAGCCCGGATGATTATTTGCCGCCTCTCGTTTAATGAGGGACTGCTGGTTTCTTTTTCAGTCAAAGAAACAGCTTTGTCGTTAAAGGCGTCGAACACGGAATCAGGAATATAGGATGCCGGCCGTTCACCGATAATAATTCCTTGCGATGCTGATTCCTCCCGACGAATAAAACCGATGCTGTTTATCGCCCGTTCAATTTCCAAATCCGGTTCATCGGGTGCGTGAACAACGTTATTGTCATCCGCCGAGATTTCGATACTGGGAGAAGAAGCGGAACGGGTGATGTCGGTTTGTCTTTGGAGTTTTGCGGCGCCGAAAACTTCGGTTCCGACCGAAGCCGGCGCCTCTAACCTTTTTTTGTTGGTTCAGAATCGGGTGCTGCGGGCGATAATGTTTCGATACCGGCGCCTTCTTCCGAATCTTCGTGTTCCAACTCCTCCAGGTCGTCATCACCAAACAGTACATCCGGACCATTGTCCGTATTTGCGTTTCTAAAACCCATCGCTTCGCCGGCGGCATGCAAGATCGGTACCAGGTCGGTAAGATCCAAGCTGTCGACCAGGACACGCAAGGTTACGATTTCGAGTTCTTGCTTGGCGGTGAAGGGTTTGTTAGCTGTTTTTCGCTCTTGTTCGAGGCGGGTCTCGTCAACGGCTACGTGCTTATCAAGAGGAATGCGTTTTTGCCAAGTTTCGCCTTGAATTGCGGTACGCACATCCAGATGCGTGAGGATCGGTTTCAGCGAGCCTCGATTTTGCAGAAATACATCTAGCAGGAAAGCGAAATAATTTTTTTCGCGGGGAGTATTTTCTGCGATGATTCGAGCAAGTGATTCGTCCATGAAATGTTTCCAATAAGCGGAGACATCCATGTACACAACAAGTTCGGTTGGGTCGAAGGCTGTTTCGAATTCGGCCAAGTCGATATCACCATCATCGATAGCGGAGTCAATGAGACTGGCTTGAAAATTGGCATCCTTACTGCGGGCCGCCTTGGGACGCAGGCCTGTCAGTTTGGTGGTGATGCGCTGGCGTATATCAGGGCGTGCCTTGAAAGCTTGCATGCGGGTTGTTGCCGGAAAGGCTTCGCGCAATTCGGTAAGCGTTATCCATTCGAGCTTGCTCGCGCCTTCATCAGCATCCGCCTCAAGCAACAGTTCACGTTGCTTCGACAGAATTTGAGCCATAGCTTGCAAGGGTGCGGATTTTGCCAAGTATGTTTCCGCTTCCTTGGTCAGTACATCATCAGAAGCATCAGAGTCATTGTGAATGAGCGGTTCTACCATTTTTTCCTCCGGTTTTTTGATTTACGAGCAGTTGAAGCTTGGCAGAAAGTACGATTATTGTCAAGACTATATTTAATAAAAATGCTTATATTAAGCAAAAGAAAAACCCCATACAAGGACTATATGGGGCGCTCGAGAGGGGAGCTTGGGAAGGTGGTACCGGGGTTAGATTAGTTGGAGAGAGTATTGGCGGTCAGATGATCCAACAGCAGGAAGTCGCCAAAAAAATCATTGCTGCTGCCGATCGGCTCTTGACCGCAATTGCCTGCGAGCATGTGTGGGATTTCTGTCATGTCCGAGGCAATGATGCCGGGGCGTGAGTACTGCTGGTAATCGATATCGAAACCCAGAGTCGGGTCCGGACTGTCCCAGCAAGCCAGGTTGATCGCGGGGCCGGTGTCGTGAACCCCCTGCTTGACGAAGTTGGCTACGAGGTAGGTGGAGCCAACCGGTAGAGCATCCACCACCATAACCACTGTGAACTCCAAAGAGTTACCGGGTTGGATTACCTGTTCCGTGTTGAAGCGGAACAGGATTTGGTGATGGCCAAGATAGCAATTGGTACCGTAATCGTTATTGCACGGTTCCATATTGCCATTTTGGGTGTAGCTGTAGCTCCAAGTATCGGCTAGGGAGCCACCTTGATAAAGCATGGGGCGGTATTTCACACCCGGGGTCGCATCGAAATCAAAAGCGTATTGCGCAACGCTCATGGCGCCGCCATAAGGGCTAGCCATCACGCTGAATTTGTATGCCTGAATTTGTCCCACCTGCAAAACGTTGCTGTTGGTGTTTTGCTTGGTGATGAACATGCTGTTGCCACGAAGTACCATGAATGGTCCGTGCTCGGCAACGGCCGGGGCATACAACCGTTCGCCTGAGGTTTGGCCGGTGGTGCGCATGTTAGCCTTGCCGATGTAGCTCGCATTCCATTCGTTGGTTTGGAGCGAACTCATCAGCCCCAGAGCAGGACGGTCTCCGGTTCTAGGCGAGTAGAATCCTGCAATTGCGCTTGGAAGCGGCTTGGCGGGTAGGCACCAGAGGACGATATCCGTACTTCCATCCTTGGGGATGGTAATCGGGTTTTGTGACAAATCAATGTCGACATTACCGCCAGAGCCAACAGGTAGGACCGCGTTACCGAGGATCTCATCCATGCGGCCCACGGCAATCTGACTGCAGTCTCCGTTGGTGTTGCGCATGCCGTTTTCGGCAGCGGGCATGAAGACGTTGACGCGATCTATTCGCGCTCCTTCGTATTGAGCCGTGGCACGGTGTTTGGCCATGCGGGTCCAAAGGGCGCTATCTGCTCCGGTCATGATACCCGGGGAAAGGTCGTCAATGTATTCGACGTTCAGCTCGCCATTTGGCAGAATCTCGTGAGATACGGCCGGTTGGGAACTGAACTGCTCGGATGCCAAGACGGTTGACACTGTCGAGACCACGGCGTTCAGATTGGAATCTTGGGCCGTGATACCGTCCGTATACAAACCAAACGCGATGCGGTCGTGAGGCAAGCTATTGCTTGCAGACGATGACAAGCTGACCTTGGCAACCAGATGCCGAGTCTCTCCGTGGGATATGTGGTACGTCAGGTTATTGAACACCATGACGCCCTGCATATCCGGAGCTTGGGCTTGGCTGATTTGTGTACTTCCATCCCAAAGGGAGACGGAGGTAACGCGTTTCCAGCAGTCGCCGGGTGCGTAGGTAGCGCCATTGATGGCGGCCGTGCAACCAAGAACGAGCTTGTTTACGTCAACGCCGTTTCCACTGGCCGAGATGGCCAAGTCTACGGCGCTGTAGTCAGTATCTTTTTTGACCGTGAAGCCATTTACCACGCTATTGCCAAGGATGGCTTCGAGTGTGGCTTGTGAGGCGACGGGCTCGTCGTCGTTGCCGGATTCTGCTCCGGAATCTACCTCCGCTTCAGCCTCTGCATCGGTTTCAGCTTCTGCATTCGATTCAACCGCCGAGTCTTCTTCGGGGGAAGCTTCGGGGTTCATACCTGCGTCCGTGGTTACTTCGGGGTGGCACTCGGGATTCTTGAAAGTACCGACATCGTCGATACTAATGAAAAGTCCTTCATAGCACACCAGAATTTGCCCCGGGATTTTGGTTTTGCAAGGCACGCGAGGTGCATCACAGGGGCATCTTGCATTGTTGTCACACAAAGGCAACGACTCAGAGTCGTAGACGGGAGCTTGGTTGGCAGATGTGCCTTCGCCGCCGCAACCGCCCAAGAAGAGCGATCCTACGGCGATGATGGACCAAACGGCGAAGCAGAACATTCCGAACAAAATCGATTTCATCATTTTATTACCTTTTTAGAGTTCTGTTGGTTGAGTATTTGATGTTGCGGGTACGAGGAAAAAATTTCCCTCGCACAAACTGGTTGGGATGACGGGGCACGGTTGTGCGTAGCCTGCGGGCAGAGTCTTTCCGATACGATATCGGAAGAGCGGCCCAAAACTTTGGGCTTTGGCGCACGGCTCCGCGTCGTAACTGAACATCAGGCAAGCCATGTAATAAATCACAGGGCCAACGATGATCATCACGACCAGATAAACCGCGAGATTTTTCCAATCTTCTTTTTTCAATTATCTCTCCTTGTCGAAAGTGCGGGAATGATTTCCCTTCTAACTAATCAACGTCGAATGTCTAACGTCTAACGTCAAATGTCGGATTGGTTGGTTAGAAGGGAAGCCGAGGGTCTGCAGGGTGCAGGTCGGCTGGGGAGGTGGGTTTTATCATTTGTGGATGGGATAGCATACATTCGTGTAGCTCCCATCCAACCATTCGATGAGCTCCAGGAATTCCGGGTGGAAGCTTACAATGCCGGAGTAACTTGGAGCGAATAGTTCTCGTCCCAAGCGTCCGAGGGAGCTTTCTTTGAAAGCGCCAGCCACATTTTGTTGGTAAAGTCTGAAAAGTAGTTGCGGATTCTCTGTCATTTTTTTAGTGGTTTCCGCATCGAGGGGAGCGTAAGGAAAAATGACAGAAATTTGAGCAGGTCCTTTTTCTTGAACGTGGCTAAGTAACACGTATACAAGAGAACTCGTCCAGGTATTATCTCCTGGGTCTTTTGTCCAGATGAGTTGCGGGAGCGACGCACCTGGTTTGTGTGGGAGGTCATCGTTGCTCTCAGCAAGCATTTTGCTGAATTGATGCATAGCCTCCAGAGTAGCAGTGTTCGGCTCTCTGATTTCGATGTGTCCCACGATTCTACCTGTCAGTGACCTACCAATAAGCGTTTGGGTGACCGGAGTGCCGGTTTCACGAACCCTGAAACTTAGGTTTGTAGAAAGCCAGTCCAATCTCGCCAAGTCGTATTGCGGATACGAAGCGGATTGAATGTGGAGATGTTCCGTATCCTTTCGACTCAAACAATCTTTTACCCATGCGGGTATTTGTTTGGGTATTGGTTGGGCAGAACCATCGATAATGCCTTGTTCCGCAGACATGACCGCCGGAATCCGGATGTTGAGGTTCTGTACTTGGTTTTGAATCTGAGATCCGCAACCGAACATAAAAGCTCCAAAAATCACCAAGATACAAGATACAAACATCGACAACTTGCTCATGTTGGTTCCTTTCAAAAGTGCGGGAATGATTTCCCTTCTAACTAATCAACGTCGAATGTCTAACGTCTAACGTCAAATGTCGGATTGGTTGGTTAGAAGGGAAGCCGAGGGTCTGCAGGGTGCAGGTCGGCTGGGGAGGAAGGTGCGGGGAATATCTACTCTACGGTGTAGGTGTTGCAGAAATTCGTGTCTTTGCCACAGAGCTCGTCGCGCAGCTTCTGCAGATCCTTTCCGTCTTGTTCGAGCCTGTGTTCTAGCGAGTAGGTGTACATTTGCATGTGACTCACCACTTGTTGCAACTCTGCGATTTGGTGAGTGTTGTTGCTCACCATGCCCTCCATGACGGGCATACGAGGCTCGACTTGTGAGGTACAGCCGAGGGTGGTAGACATGAGAACGGCGGACACAGCGATGAGCAATAGCTTCATGGTATTTGATCCTTTGCATCTTTGATGTATGGAAGGTGCGGGAATTATTTCCCTTCTAACTAATCCAACTTCGAATAGCGAACTACGATTCGATTTGTTAGAAGGGAAGCCGAGGGTCTGCAGAGTGCAGGTCGGCTGGGTGGAAGGTGCGGGGGAGGCTAGCGGTTGAGGGAGCTGGTCAAACCTTGCTTGTATCCCTTGATAGGGAAGAAGTTCACCTCGACTTTGGCCTCGGGTCGGCGCTTGGGGTTGGAGTGGAAGTGCGCGGTGCACTCGCCATTTCCCATGCCGCATTCGATCGCGGTTTGCTCCATGACTTGTTCACGCTCACCGAGGTAAACGTTCCTGGAGGAGGCGACGGATGACGGGGTGGTCGCGGAGCAACCAAGGGTGGTGGTGAGGGCGATGGCGGCGGAGGCGATGAGCAAAAGTTTCATTTTGTTTCAACCTTTCTATGTTTGATAACCAAACAATATAGCATAAAATGGGCATTTTGTCAAGGGTATTCGGCAGATATTTTAGCTAAAATAAGCAAAAAATTGAATTTTTTAATGACTGAAATTATGATAATACTGTTGATTGCCGGGTATTAATCTGTTAAATTCAAGTTCAATAATTAAAAACCCCCTGAATATAGGGGATTATTTGGAGGGATTGCGAGGAGGGGGAGGTGCGGAAGGTACACTGATTTTATTGTCAACACCGCGGCGTTTGAATTCGGCTTTGATGAGCCGAAGATCTTTTTTTGCTCGTTCACTGATACGTGAAATTGATAATCGTCTGCGGTTGGCCCCGTTTAGTTTGTGGTGAAGTTCCTCGAGGCTGAGTGAGGCGAGGTATTCGTGCGTTAACTCGGGCAGGCCACAATCATAATTTGAGTGATCGAATCTTTTTTGCTTGTTACCGGTGTAATCGGAATCCGAATAACCGTAATGGCGTTGGTTTGCGGGTTCTTCGTTTTCGAGATCATCTGATTTGGGCATTAAACCCTCTCCCTGAGTTGAAGGTACGGTTTAAAAATTTAACCAGAATATGCGGGTTGAGTCAAGGCACAATGGTTGACAGTTTTGTTTCATTGATGTAAAAATCGTTTGTTCCATAAAAGGAGAAAATAATGGAAACACAAAAATTTTTGCACATTGATAATCAATTCGAAGTGACGGAGATGCCAAACGGATTGTTGCTGATTTCGGGTGATGTGTTCAGGTGCGCAGAAGGTCGAAAGAGAGTGTACCATGTGTTTGTTGCCGGTGGTCGGATGGCGGACGAGGATCCGCCGGGAGCGGGGCCGGCTTTTGTGAATGCGCTTTCCAAACATATTCAGGCGGAATTTAAGGAGAAGTTGCCTGCAGATGCGTTTGCTTGTTCTATTCAGCATGGTCATATCGGTTTTCGCTATACACATCATGGAAAAGATCAGCATGATGCCAAATGCTTGGAATTGTTGATTCAAACAATCATGACTAACCCGCCGTCCGTGAAGTCGTTCGAGGCATCCAAGCACAATATTGCTGAAAAAAAGCAATACATGATCGATGATTTCTGGAGCTGGTTTTCTTCAAAAGTTTCCCCGGATTGGCTCAGAATGTGTATTCCGACTTGGACGGAAGCTCAATTGGCGGAACGCTCGAATCGCAATCAGTGTTTGCGATACAGAGATAGGTTGGTGCATCCGGCCAATACATTGGTTTTTTCTAGCGAGCCTTGTTTGCACGAGGATTTAGCGGAAAGATTACAGGCGTTAAATGCTTGCGACGCGGATGCCAAGCGTTATGTTTGCAGGGCGCCAAGCGTCGCTTCCGTTTATGACGACTATCCATTCGCGAAATCGACAAAGAAGAAGCAGGATTTGCTAATTTACTATCCGTTATCCGCTGATAGGTTTGTTTACGTGCAATTGGTTTTGGCTTTTTATGCGCTGTTTGGTGAAAATGGTTTTTTAGGAACTTTCTTAAAGAAACAACGTCTGATACTTCGGCCGGAATTGCACACGGCTTTTTGGCCACAACCTTTCGCGTATATTAAATTATCGGCCAGTCACGCCAACTTGGAGCGGACTTTGGAGCTTGTGAGACGCGCTCAATTGGCTTTTGCGGAATTACGGCAAGGCGAGAGATTAACTTTTTTGCGCAATGCTGCGGAAGTTGCCGCTGTAAAAGCCGCCAATCCTTTTGATGTACTGCGCGACGAGTGGTTGTGCGGTTTGAAACCGCGCCCGGAGCAAAATTTATCCGTTTTGAATACGGAAGGCATGCATTACTTGGTTCGTGAATACCTTTCGGAATCACGCATGGGTGTGATTCGCGGTTTGCCCGAGATCGCCAATAAAGCTTCGATCTTTGATTCCATTTGAAACTTCGCGTTAAAGCGAAGTCTTTTATTTACCCTCCGGGCAGAGCCCTCCTCCGGACAGAGTTCTCTGGACGGCGTCTGGGCGGAGCCTTGATTTACAAGATTAAGATGATTAACAGGATTATTTTGAATATGGATATTTTAGGACTTTTCTATCCCGTATCAATTTGTTACATTTTTACAGCTTTTGTTTTAAAGCGTTTGAGAATGGTTTGCATTTGCGATTTGGTGAGCAAGCCTTCTTGCGGACCGATTTTACGGACTACGGACCAGGAGTTGGCTGTGCCCCAGCGCAATGCATCGGTGATCGGTTGATTTTGCATAATAGCGCAAGTAAATGCAGCGGCAAAGGCATCGCCGGCACCGGTGCTTTCTATAGAGTCGCCTTTGAATATCGGCATATGCCAAAAATCATTGCCATCATAAGCATAAGCACCATTTTTACTGTCCGTGATGACTGTGGTTTTTGCGCCAAGTTTATAAAAATCTTCGAGTAAGTTTTTTACAGGCCGTATTTGCCCATTCAATAAATGTTGAGCTTCTTCTTTGTTTAAGATAAAGATGTCGCTTAAGTTTAATAACGGTTTAAGTTGTTTTAATCCGGCGCGAATGTGAGTTGTGCCGGGCTGAAAGGCGAAGTTGATATTGCTATTGGATTTTAAATATTTGATTAAGTTTTGATTGAATGTTGTAAAGTTATTGCCCATTGCGCTGTAATAAATCCAACGGGTTTTTTGTAATTTGGGAAATTTGTATTTACGGGGTTTGTAAAACAATAATTGCGTTCTTTCACCCTTGTAACTCAGCAGAGTTGCTTCGTTGGTTTGCTCGTTTTGGCATTTGCACATCAAAGAGACATCAACTTTCTCATTGCGTAAAGTTTCTTTCAATTGATCGCCGGCAAGATCTTTGCCAACCCAGCTGACCAAAGCGCTATTAAAACCCAAGCGACAAGCGGAAACAGCGGCATTAGCTGAATTACCGGCCGCGGGAACCTTGATAACATCGCGAACCGGAATTTTTTCAGCGTACTCCAAGCAAAGCAGGCACCGGTCTTTTTCCAAACTGCAGCTTACCGTGGCTTCATCGATCATGTAAAAAATATCGCGCAGGCTTTCGCCGATGCAGATGATGTCGAAGTTTTTCATACAATATTAAGTATAAACTATAAACTGCAAACTATAAAGAGTTATATTATAGCAATAGATCATTTATATTCTTGATTTCTTAGAATAAAGCAATCATTTTTTAATCCAGAAAATCGTGTGGATCAAGGCTCCGCCCAGACGCCGTCCAGAGGACTCTGTCCGGAGGAGGGCTCTGCCCGGAGGGTAAAGAAAAAACCACCTTTGCAAAAGCTCGGGTGGTTAGCGTATGACTTTCCCAACGACGTGGGATAAAAGTCCCGAACGCCATCGGTTTTGCTGTGTGCTTTATGATCTCCTCAAATCGTTTGCCGTGTATTGCTACAGCGGCGTTCCTCCTTGGTTGTCTTGTATCGCTACTCCGACAACCATCTTTTTGCTGACTCGTTAACCGATGTCAGCGATTTCTCTCCTCGCCTCATGCGATAGACCCGTCCGACTTGCGAACAATGGTCTTATGGTTTTACGAAAGCGCGCCTGCCTTCGATGGTTTTTGGTCTTGCGACACAGCATGTTCTCTCAAGTTTATAGCCTCGAAGTTTTGTGAAGAGGCTTTGTGTTTTGAGAGTTCCCGAGGCCGAACCACGGCCTCGAGACAGTGTTTAATACCATAAAACATGAATAATGTCAATCCTCTAAATATCTGTTATAATGGAAATTGTTATGAAATTGACACAATTATTACCTATTTTGCTTATTTTAGCGATTTTTGGAGCGGGATGCTTGGAAGCGTCTAATGTCGAACGTCTAACGTCGAATGTTATTGATCCATGTGAACTTGTTGATCAAGGGGATGTTGATGCTTTGTTTGGAGTGGCTTCTTCCATTATCAAACATGATGTGGAACCACAAAATGCTACGGGGCAAAAGCTTTGTGTTTATGATGTACAGAGCGATGATGCGGTTACCATGGTGCAAATTGGTGTTCAAGAATCCAAAGATATGGTTGCGGGCATGACGGCGGAAGAATTATTCAACAGTCAAAAGGATTTTTTGGATGATGTTACTGATGTGGCAAATATTGGCGATAGCGCTTATCAGTCTACAATGGATTTTGTGGGTGGAGGAGCGTTATACTTTTTAGCAAAAAATAAAACCGTATTAATTACGGTAGATGTGTCAATTGGTAAATTGGATCATGCGGTTAACAGAACCGCGGAACAAGACTTGGCGAAGAAGATACTTGAGAAGCTTTAAAGATTTAAAAAACAGGCACGGGACCTGTTTTTTTATTTTCTTTTTAGAGCTTTTTTTGCCGCTTTAACGATGTCTTTGGCGCGCATTTTGTATTTATCCAAGAGTTCATCAGGCTCACCTGATTCACCAAAGGTATTTGGCATGCCAACAGCTTCGATGGGGACCGGGAAATTTTGCGCGCAAAATTCCGCTACGGCACCGTGCAATCCGCCCGAGATTTGATGCTCTTCGATTGTAACGGCGCAGGCAGTTTTTTTTAGCGAAGCTTGGATGGTTTTTCCATCCAAAGGTTTGATTGTATGACAGTTGATTACTTCGGCTTCGATGTGTTGTTTGGCGAGTTCTTCGGCGGCAAGCAAAGCCTCGTGGAGCAGGGGGCCGCAGGCTATCAGGGTTACATCGTATCCTTCGCGGCAAACGTAGGCTTTGCCGAATTCGAAGGGAGTTTTTTTAGTTGTGATGACAGGGGTTTTTTCGCGGGCAAATCTAAAATAAACGGGTCCTTTATATTTTGCCGCGGCGATGGTGCATTTGCGGGTCTCCTCCGCGTCACAAGGCGCGCAGACAATGATGCCCGGGAGAACTCGGGTAATTGCCATGTCTTCCAATGCTTGGTGTGTAGCGCCATCCGGACCAACCGAAACTCCGGTGTGAGCACCGGCGATTTTGACATTTGCCTTGCCGTAGCAAACGGAAACCCGGAGTTGATCCCAACTTCTTCCCGGAGAAAAAACCGCATAGGAAGAAACGAATGGAATTTTACCCGCAATTGCGAGCCCGGCCGCAACGCCCATCATATTTTGCTCCGCCACACCGCATTCGATAAATCTTTCAGGATAGCTGTCTCCGAATTTTTGCGCACGGGTGGATTCCGCAAGATCCGCGGTGAGGACAACCACGTCGGGATTTTTTTCGCCAAGTTCCAATAGCGCATCGCCGTAGCCGTTACGGGTGGGAATTTTTTCGACGGTTTTGTATAGGGCGTAGGGGTTGAGGGGTGGAAGTTTCATAGAGATCAAATTTATTATGGTCTTTACTGCAGGAATTCAGGCATGCCTGAATTCCTGCAGTAAAGGTTACTGATGCTCACTAATTATCTTGCCGTTTAATGTACGAAGTTCGTGTAGTGCGATTTTTGCTTCTTCTTTATTTGGCGGTTTGCCGTGCCATTCAAATTTATTCTCCATAAAATCCACGCCTTTGCCGGGGATGGTGTGGCAAATTATGGCGGTGGGGTTGGCGGCCATGGCTTTGGCTTTTTTCATTGCGTCTAAAATTTCGCGGATGTTGTGGCCGTCGATTTCGATTATAAACCAATTGTTGGCTTTGAGTTTGGCGGCAAAATCTTCGAGCGGCATGACATCCTCGGTGAATCCGTCTATTTGTATATTGTTGCGGTCGATTATGGCGGTTACTTCGCGAAGATTGTATTTGCCGGCCAGCATAACGGCTTCCCAGGTTTGGCCTTCGTCGAATTCGCCATCACTCATGAGGCACCAAGTGTGGTAATTCGAATTTCGTATTTCGTATTTCGTATTTCGTTTTGTTTTAAAATTGATGCGGGAGGCGAGGGCCATACCGATGGCTTGAGATAAGCCTTGGCCCAAAGGGCCTCCGCAGGTTTCGATGCCGTTGCCGAAGTGGCTATTGGAGTGCCCTTGGAGAGGAGAACCGAGTTTGCGCAGGGTTTTAAGCTGTTTGTGGGGGATAAAGCCGGCGTGAGCCAGAGTGGCGTATAGCACGGGGCAAATGTGGGCGTTTGAGAGTACGACTCTGTCGCGGGAGGGATCATTTTTCTTTTTGGGGTCAAGCTTTGCGACACCGCCCATGTAGAGCGCTGTAAAAACATCAGCCATACCAAGCGGACCGGCAGAGTGGCCGGAACCGGCGGCAAGAAGCATGTTGATTATGTCTTGGCGGATTTGATTGGCGATTTTATCGAGTTGTTTACCGGTTTTCATATTACTCGGTTTATTTTAACACGGATGGCAGGTAACTAAAAAGACGCCTGTGCAGGGCATCTTTTTTACCAGATATTTTGGGTTTGCAGTGCGTAGGCAATGCAGATAACACCAAGGGTAAGATTCAGCGCCGGAAGAATCCAACTTAACGCTTCATCCGTATAGCGATATAGATCGCGTTCATCGATTTGCATACTGCGGCCGTTTTTTATCAATAAATTATCTTCCTCCGAAGTAAACGGCGATAATTGAAAGTAGCAAAAAAATACAAAATTGTCAAGCGGATGCGGATCCAAATCAAAAAGCGCCTTTTGGGCGCTTTTGAAAAATTTGCTTATGATTAGTTGATGACACTGATGTTGCCAACCATGGCTTCGTTAAAAGTGTCGTAGAATTGGTACGAACCGACTTGGCTGAAAGTCCTTTCGTAGCTGTCTTTGTATTCCAAAGTACCCGATTGGAAACCGTCGCCTTTTACCGTATGAGGTTTGCCATCTTGGTTTGTCCAGGTTACGGTTGCGCCTTTCTTGATTGTAATGCTGGATGGAACAAATCCGGTCATTGTATCGCCGATGCTGATTGCGGCTTGTGCACTGGTGAACCCTATATTTTGGGAGATGTTGGATACCGCATTTTGTACATCCGCCGGCTTGAATTCCGCGGCGGTTGCAATCGGGGAACCCATCTTGTAGTTGATGAAGAAGGCATCCGGCAGGTCGTCGATTTGTTGGTTCCAATTGATATTGTATAGAGTTTCGGCCAGTTCTTCGCTGCCAATCGCGCGAAGGACTCCACTAACATCTATGGCATAAACCGTTGGATCGGTGGTTATTTTGACCATTTTTTTACCGGGGCGATAGGTTACATTGCCTCCAATCGGGATAATGCCCAGCGTGCGATCGTCGATAACCATAATGTCATCGAAGTTTTCGTACCAAGTAAAGTATGTTTTTTCATTGGGAAAAACATAGCGTTTGCCATCTTCGGCAAAATAGTAAACAGCCGAGTAGCTTTGGCCTTTAATTAAAGTGCCCGGGTTAAACGTGAGCGCAGAAGCGCCAAGCGGCATAAACATGCTTGCAACCATTGCAATTGATGAGAATGCGGCGATAAGTTTCTTTATCATAATCATGAAATGAATAATGAATTATTAAGTTAAAAATAACTTTTAGGGATTGGTAACCAGGATAGTTGTGATTTGTTCGTCCGTTGCATCCATCATATCGGCGGCACGACCGTAGAATGAGTAAGAACCGGTTTGGCTCCATGGCCCGATTTGGTAAGTGCATGGCGCGGCTCCATCACAATGTTTAAGTATTTGCCTGTTGGAGTCAAGTATTTCCAGATATTTGATACCGTCTTGATCGGAAGCGGCGACTGTAACATTTAATGATTCGCCTGTGTAAACGGTGTTTTTATCAGCTTGGATTGTAACCAACGGGGAATCGTTATCGGCAACCGTGATGGTTAAATTTTCGGTGCGATAAGTGCGGCCGAGTGAATCCGTGACTATGCCGTGTACGATTACGGATGTTCCGGCCGCGCCTGTTGGCGTGACGCTGTATTTGCAGGTGCGGATGCCTGATTCACAAACAATTTTGCCGGCGCCATCTACAAATATTTCGATGCGTTTAACGATAATATCGGGTGCGTCGACAGTGACGCCGGTTGATTGCCCAACTTTAACGGTTTTACGATCGGCGTAGATTTGAACGCCGTTTGCAACCGTATCTTCATCTACTGTTATATTAATATCTTCAACCAAAATGGTTTTATCGACAAAAGTCGCTTCTGCACGAGCGGGATAGATGCTTTTATCATTAATAACCGGCACCTGGAAGCTGCCCGTGCAGATAATGGAGTTGTTGCATACGGTTACAATGTTTTCGTCGAATAAAATTTTTATTGATTCAACTCCGCTATCGTGGTTTGCATTAACGGTAAAAGTAATAATGTCGCCCGGGCGGGGAGTGGAATCGTTAACCCCAAAACTAAGAGTGCCGGAAACCGGAGGTTCTTCGCAATCGGTGCAAGTATCGGGGGGTAGATCGGTTAATCCTTTATCGGCGTTAATGCTCACGGCCGCGGAGGTTGCACCCGCCGGATCGTATTGCGCCGCACCCGTGATTGGGCTGCCAACCGAATAGTTGATAAAAAAAGTATCGGCAATATCATCGATTTTTGTGTTCCAATCGGCTCCGTACAAGGCTATCGCGATTTCTTCACTGCTAATGTGGCGCAAAGTGCCGTTCGCGGATATAGCATAGGTTTTTGGGTCGGTGGTTATTTTGAGCATTCTTACACCCGGGCGATAGGTTACGTTGCCTCCAATCGGGAGCGAGGCCAAATCCGCATCGGAGATTGTTTTAACACCGTCAAAGTTTGCATACCAACTTAAGTATGTTTTTTCGGTTGGAAAAACATAACGCTTGCCATCTTCGCCATAGTAATAAACTGCGGGAGTTGAGGCTTTAATCAAATCGCCGGAAGAGATGTTTACCGCGGCATTGGCGGATTGCGCACACACCAAGTATGCAGCAGCCAAAGCTAAAAAAATTGTAATGATTTTCATATGTACTCATTATATCACAAAACATCAAACGTCAAACGTCTGATGTCGAACAACGAACAACGAACTGCGAATAGAGTTTAGCTCGACGAACTGCCCCCCCTTATCGCGCTCGGGTTTTTTTGAGAGCTTGGAACTCGGAATTTACCGAATTGACAAACGCCCTCTTTAACAAAGAGGGACATTCAACGCAAAGCGTTGAATTGGGAGATTTCAGTAAAAGGGGGATGATTATAAAAAAAGACCCATGGGTCTTTTTTTATAATACGGTGAATGTTTTAGTTTGTCGGTTCCGCCAAGCCTTTATCTTTCCAGATAGCGGTGGCAACCGATTTCTCACCACTCGGGTTGAAGTCAGATTTATCGGTAATGTGCGAGCCTTGGCGATAGTTGATGTAGAAAGGATCCGGAAGGTCATCAACATTTTTGGCCCAATCGGCGCCGTAAAGATCGATAGCGATTTGTTCAGTGGCTATCCAGCGCAAAGTGCCACCCGCGGCTACTGCATAGACTTTCGGATCGGTTGTGATTTTTAAAAGTTTTACACCCGGGCGATAGGTTACGTTGCCGCCAAGCGGGATACTCATTAAATCGGTATCGGGTATGGTTACAACGCCCGACCAATCCTCGCCATACCAAGATTTGTATGTGCGTTCGGTTGGAAATACATAGCGTTTCTCGTCGGTTCCGTAGTAATAAACGGTGTCGAGAGAACCTTTAATCAATTGCCCCGGTTTGGCCGAAGGAATGGAGGCATTGGCCGGCAGTGAAGCGGCGAATAAACCAAGCATCATGAGGAAAGCGAATATACGCATATTATGAAAAAAATATGAATTAGGAATTATTGAAGTCTATCAAGCACAAAGTCCGTCAAGTCCGTCAAGCTGGTTTACTTTGCTTGATGGACTTTAAGCTTGATAGACTTTTGACTTCATTTCGAAAGTTTATTGTATGCTGATTTCGGATCGTCCGCAAGGAAGATGGCTCCGGCCGCGCAAAGGCGATTGGCACCCGCGTTTTTTATGGCGTTTACAGTTGTTGTATTTATTCCGCCATCGACCGAAATTTTCAGGTGGGGATATTTTTTTCGAAGCGCGGAAATTGTTTTGAGTGCCGATGGCAAAAATTTTTGTCCGGAGAATCCAGGTTCCACCCCCATAACCAAAATTGAATCCACGTAATATTTGTTTGCGTCTTTCTTTTTCGGTTCTTTTTCGATATAAGGATAAATTTGCGAAAGAGGAGTGTGGGGATTTATGGCCAAACACGCCTCCAAGCCGATTTCATGAACTGCGCGAATCAATTCTTCGTGATTAAGGGGGATCTCTTCGTGCCAGATAATACGTATTACGCCATCAAGTTCTTTCCAAGCTTCAATTTTTTCCCAGGGATTGATAACCATCAGATGCAATTCGATATTTGGAATCGGGTTTTTGCCTTGCATTATATATTCGCGGTACCAATCTCCGTTATTCAATTTGGCCGGGGTTTCATTATCAACAAAAAGACCATCCATGATATCGATTTGCACGGTTTTGGACAGCTTGGAGGCAAGCTTGAGTCGCGGGCTGAACTCGCTTTTCTTTTTTGTAAGAATGGCGGGGATGATTTCAAACATAGCTGATGGCAGTTAGCGGATAGCTGATAGCTGTTTTATACGACGTTTGTGCCTGGCGGCTTTGGATACTGGGGTTTTGAGGAAAACTTCGATTAGAGCCAGCGCATCTTTTGGTTTCATATTCCAGCCGGATAATGTTAAGACGTTGATATCGTTGTGTTCGCGTGCGAGTTTCACTTCTTTTTTATCAGAGCCTTGCGCGGCGCGGATGCCCTTGTAACGATTCGCCGCAATCGAAGCTCCAACACCCGATCCACAAACAAACACACCCCGAATCGTTAATCCTGAATTTGTTTCAGGATCCAGACCGAAACCATGCAACCGTTTAACCAGTGCTTTAGCAACCAAGGGGTAGTCGTCGTCTTTTTTAAAAACCGGAGTGACGTCGATAACTTCGTGATTTTTTTCGAGCTCTTTTTTGATGGTTTCTTTGAGTTTAAAACCGGCGTGGTCGGATGCGAGGAATATTTGCATAATACTAAGAGTATAGACTATTGCCGTTAATTATTAAAGGTAAGGTTATTACTTTAAACAAAAAACCCACCAGTAATGCTGATGGGTGAGGAGTTGGTGATTTTTAGTTTTAATTTCGATTGGGTTTGTGATGATCGGCGAGGCAATCTTCACGCTCCCATGTGGTTTTATTGTCTTGCTTTTCGGTTTTGACGAATTTGTAGCCGGTGACCAGTTGCATGATCGGAATTACGGCATCTGTCATAACTGAGATTGGTCCAATAATTGTTTTATTATCTCCCATGCCCCAGCGAATTGCATTAAAGTTTTCTTCATGGTTTTGATGGGGAGTCATCATCATGGTGCCACCGCCCGGTTCATCGAAGTAATAAATGCGTATGACGAGTTGCATTTGTTCGGGAGTGGGGAGATCGGAGAAAGTTTTAGCCATGATTACCCCTTGCGCTTGAGAAAGGACGTTGAATTATGTGCCAAGTTAGCAATAATTTGGGGAAATGTCAACCCGTATACTGTAACTCGTATAACAGTACTAAGTACTACGTTGTAGTACGAGCTACCTAGTACGTAGTTAAATAAAAAGAAAACCCACCGGTGAAGGTGAGCTTAAGATAGGAGTTGTGGTTTTTTTGTGCAGGATTTGTTTTGAACCTTCCTATTGCTGTTATTGGGATTTGCGAAGGATTGGTTTACTTGTAGCGATTTCGGTTAGCTTTTTAGCCAGGTATGAGTTACGGTGATCATCTCGAATCCAACAGGTGCTATTATCATCCAGTTCATATTTTATTACGTGGAATGCGTGACCCGTGACATTGTGTAAGATGGGGAGGATAACATCTTCTAGGATAACGTGATCGCCATGGATGCTTAAGTACCTGGGATTATAAACAAAATTGCCGACCCAGTGAATTGTTCTCTCGTTGCCGTCATCATCTACCGCGAAGCAATATACAGAGCCTCCGTCGAAGTAAACGCGAACAATTTTTTGCATCTGCGCGGGAGTGGGAAGGTCTTTGTGGTCGGTCATTGAATATCCTTATTGTTTGTGAATGATTGTTTGTACGACAGGTAAGAATACCATAAATTTGGCTTTTTGTCAACACTACCCAAGTCGTAGTGCTATGTCGTAGTGTAGATGTCGTAGTAGGTAAAAGATATTCTGCTAAGATAACAACTAAACTTGTTATGAAAGTTTTAAACGTTATGAACGAAGGTTGGTTGATCAAACTCGTTTTTTCTGCCAAGCCTATTGACAAAATGGCTAAAAAGTGGTATTTTTCGTTAAATTCGAACATTGAAATCGCGATTTGAAAACGGCTTAATTAGCACAACCCAACCCTAAATCCCTTATCAGGGACTTGTTGCTCCGGTTTTATAGCCCCCTGATAAGGGGGTTGGGGGGTTGCGTCAGCTAAGCCGTTTTCAAACAATAACGTTTGGCGGGCACCTGTTAGTAGCGGGTGTAGGTAGGTTTTTGCAACAGGAGAGAGAGTCATGAGTAATGACAACACGTTCGAGAGTTTGTACAAGGTTCAAGCGTCGGTCAACAAGATGGTCGTGGATGGTAAGCGCAAACCCGAGGAGGTACTGTGCTATCTTCAGCGCATCGTGGATGATCCGGATTTTGTGAGAATCCTCGACGCTCCTCAACCCACAATCAAACTCATTCCCGCCGATGGTTGGGTCGCCGAGTGGCAGAGATTTTACAAAGAGGTTTTCGACCTCGAAGTGAATCTCGCAGATGTTGAGATTCCGCCCGAACAGCCCGGCTTTGGTTGGGTGGTGATGGTCGCGCGGGGTTTGACATTGAATCAGGCGTGGGCGAAGTGCGGGGAGCGTTTCCGTACTGATTCGTACATGGGCCATGACTTGGATAAGGCGATACCCACAAATGATCGCACGTCAGCCACAGTATACGCAAAGCGTTTCCGTGGCCGCGTGGAAGCTGATGAGGAAAACAACAACCTCTCGGCTGATGCTCTGGCAGAGCGGAAGGCGCAAAGCATCACCCTGCTCGAGCGCTTGCTGATGGAGTTGTGGTATCATTGGAAGACAGGCGAGCATCTCGATATCGAGAACGTCACGCTCTGTGCGGGCTCTCGTGATTCTGACGGCCGCGTGCCTGGTGTCGACTGGCACGGCGGCAGGCTCAGTGTCGGCTGCTTCTACCTCGGCTATGCCATCGGTGGCATCCGCGCTCGCTCCGCAGTTTAACGCTTGTCTCTTTTTCCTTTTTTTCCTTTCCGTTTTTTTATTCATGCCTTCGAACTACTTCGGAGGCATTTGTTTTTAGTATTGAATACGTTGTTTCGGAGGATTCCCCCAATTTTTGTCGCAGTTCAAATAATCACCGTGCGACAAAAATATCCCCCTTTATTAATGGGGGTGTTACCAGTTGTTACAAAGATGTGCAATGTGAATTATCCCGCATCAATATTTTTATAAATTTTAAGAGTATGCGGGACTCCGCCAACGGAGGCGGTGGATATGTGGTTCCAGTTGACCAAACCTGTTTTTTGCGCCAATATAAGAGCCATATGTCTAACCCTCAACCAATACCGTCGGCACGCCCGGATTTTCCGAAAATGGAAGAAGAAATTCAGGAATTTTGGGATAAGAAGAAAATATTTGAGCGTTCCATTGAAGAGCGTCCGGAAAACAAAGCTTATACATTTTATGATGGTCCGCCGTTTGCAACCGGTTTACCTCACCCGGGTCATTTGTTACAAAGCACGATTAAAGATGCAATTCCAAGATACTGGACCATGAAGGGTTACCGAGTTAACCGAGTCTGGGGTTGGGATTGCCATGGTTTGCCGGTTGAGAATCTAATCGAAAAAGATTTGGGATTAAAATCCCGCAAGGATATTTTGGAATATGGAATCGGTAAATTTAATGATGCCTGCAGATCCTCGGTTTTAACGTACGACAAAGAATGGCGAAAATATATCAACAGAATCGGGCGTTGGGTGGATATGGAACATTCGTATAAAACAATGGATGATTCGTATATTGAATCTGTTTGGTGGGCGTTTGCCGAGCTTTATAAAAAGGACTTGGTTTATAAAGATTTCAGAGTTTCGTTATATTGTCCGCGTTGCGCCACACCGCTCTCGAATCATGAAATAACAATGGGGCACTCTTACCGCGACGAAAAGGATCCATCAATCACCATCAAATTTAAAATCAAGGGCGCTGAAAATTCTTACCTATTGGCCTGGACAACCACTCCGTGGACTTTGCCGGCCAATACGGCCATTGCCGTGAATCCGGGATTATATTATTTGAAGGTTGCTATACCCGAGAGGAATGAGTTTTGGTATGTGGCGGAGGACAGAAAGAGCGAAGCATTGGGCGAGTTTGCGGAAAGCGCGCGCATCGAAGAGAAATTGAAAGGATCCGATCTGGTGGGGATGGAGTATGAACCGCTATTCAGCTTTATGGAGATCCCCGAAGGAAAGAAAGGTTATCGGGTGGTGGATATGCCATATGTGAGCGCGGAAGATGGAACCGGTTTGGTGCATACGGCTCCGGCTTTTGGCGAGGAAGACTTTGAGGCCGGGAAGGTCCATAATTTGCCGGTACTTTTAACCGTTGATGAATCCGGAAAGATGAATGCTGATTTGGGCGAGTTTGCCGGGATGCCGATTAAAGAGGCGGATCCGTTGGTTATTAAGGATTTAGAATCAAGGGGTTTGTTAGTTTCGAGTGGAATAATTGAGCACTCGATTCCCGAATGTTGGAGATGCTCCACAGCTCTCATGTACCGCGCACAGGATGCTTGGTTTGTTGATGTGCAAAAAATTAAAAATAAGATGATCGAAGCGAATAAAAAGGTACACTGGGTTCCCGAGCATATTAAAGAGGGCAGGTTCGGCAAAGGCCTCGAAATGGCACCGGATTGGAATATTTCTCGTACACGTTACTGGGGCGCGCCATTACCGGTTTGGCTTTGTGATACTTGTGATGAACGCCGTGTGTTTGGTTCCATGGCCGAGCTTAAAGAAGCGGCCGGAGGGCAGTTTCCCGAGGGATTTGATATGCACCGGCCGGGAATTGATAAGGTTGAAATCGGTTGTAAATGCGGAGGTAAAATGAAGCGCACCGAATTCGTTTTTGATTGTTGGTTTGAGTCGGGCGCTATGCCTTACGCATCCGTACACTATCCGTTTAAAGACGCGGGAGAGTTTGAGTCGCATTTTCCGGCGGATTTTATCGGTGAGGCTCAAGATCAAACACGCGGATGGTTTTATACGATGCATGTGTTGGCCGTAGCGCTTATGAACAAGCCGGCGGCGAAAAATATTGTGGTAACCGGGATGATGCTCGCGGAAGATGGTAAGAAGATGAGTAAATCCAAAAAGAATTTTACCGATCCGTATGAATTGATGGAGACCGTTGGCGCCGATGCTTTGCGTTTGTACATGCTTTCTTCGCCCATCATGCAGGCCGAGGCTTTGAACTTTAAAGATGAAGAATGCAAACAAATTCAGCGATCGGTTTTTGGCATTTTATGGAATGTACGGCAGTTTTATCTTACATATGCTAAAGATCATAACGTGGAAATTACCACTCCGCGCAGTTTGCATGTTTTGGACAGGTGGATTTTCTCGCGTTTGGAGGATTTGATTTTGCACATGACAACAAAGATGGATGATTATCAGTTGGCGGAAACTCTCCGGCCGGTGAGATTGTTTGTTGATGATTTATCGACTTGGTGGCTGCGCAGATCGCGTGAGCGCATGAAACAAACGCAAGATCCGGATGATGTTTTGGATGCCCTGCGGACCCTGCGGGAAGTATTGTTGACGTTTGCAAAATTATTGGCACCTTTTGCGCCGTTTTTTGCGGAAAAAATATATCAAGATTTGGAAGGTGAGAAGATGTCGGTGCATTTGGATAAATGGCCCAAAACCGATACAAATGCGATAGACGCGGGTTTGCTCGGCGATATGCAATGGGTGAGAGATGTGGTGAATGCGGGATTGTTGCAACGAGTTACCACCAAATTGCCGGTTAGGCAAGCATTGGCCTCCGTAAAAATCAGCATACGCGATGAGATGTTGTTTTCGCGGGTGGTGGAGAAGACGGATTTGCATAAACTTATCGCGGATGAGTTGAACGTAGAAAAAGTTGAAGTGGTCAAGTCGGGCGAGTCTGTTTCCGATGCTTGGCAAGCCGTAATTGATACGGAGCTTACGGATGAGTTAAAACACAAAGGTTTGATCCGCGAGGTTGTGCGCCATATTATGCAATTACGTAAAAAGAGCGAGCTGACTCCGGATGATCGCATCAAAATATATTTGGTAACGGAAGATGCACAAGCGGTGGAAACGCTTGGTGCGATGAAAGATGAAATAGCCCGGGAAACTAAAAGCGAGGAGGTTAACATCGGGGCTGGATTTGATATTGAGACGGAAACCGAGGTAGAAATCAATGAAAGCAAGGTTTTGATTGGCATCCTAAAAGCCTAATTTTTAGACAAAATACAGTATCGACGCCTCCTGTGGGGCGTCTTTGCTTGGTAAACGAAAAGTGCGTTTTTGCACTTTTTTTGCTTGTGTTCAGCCAAGATATTGACATAAAACAAAAAATAGGTTAAGTTGGGATATTCGATCTTTTTACCGCGCTTAAAAAAGGCGTGGTATGGTACATTTGAAAACAAAAGGAGTTTGCAATGACTTCCAATCGAGAAGTGGATACCGAAAGAAAGATTTTTCCCGCTGATACGGAAATCGGTGAAGCGGGAAGCGAAGTTTATATTTTGGAGAGCGTTGTTGACTGCGGAGGCGAGGCTATAGTTTACAGAGCTCGTGCGAAAAACGACGGCCATGTTGTAGCCGTAAAACTGTTGTATCGGCTTGATGACCCAATGGAGCTGAAAAGATTCCGGAGAGTCGTTGAGATTCAGAGCAAGGTCCGCGGTATCAACGTTTTGCCTTTGGAGGAATCCGGTATTTTTGTTGACGGCGCGGATAGCTATCCGTTTTTCGTTTTTCCCTTCATCAAGGATGGCAGAACTTTGGAACGCATTCTGCAAGAAGCGGAACATGATTTGCCCAAAGGGGAAAAACATAAGGGCACAGTGATTCCATACGCGCATCTGTTGCATTATGCTTCGCAGGCCGGAAACGGTTTGTTGGCGGTGCATACTTGCGGAGTCGTTCATCGCGACGTGAAACCGTCCAACATCCTGATTGCCGGAACCGGCACGAACGCCATTGTTCGCCTTATGGATCTTGGTGTATCCAAGTTCTATAAAGAGGATCTGGAATCCGAAGAAAGGAATCTGACGATAAAAGGATGCATTCGCGGTACACCGGCTTACTTGGCACCCGAGGGCGCTTACGGAAGGCCGGGTATTGTCAGCGATATTTGGGCTTTCGGAGTTGTGCTGTACGAGATGGTAACTCACCGTTCTCCGTTTAATTTTGAAAGCGGGAACATGATGAGCGTTTTGACCAAAGTGGCGCATGGGAACCTAAAGCCCATTGCCATCGGCGAATTTTGCGAAGGGGTGGATCCGCATCTCGAAGCGTTGATCATGAGATGTTTGGCGCACGACCCGGCTGATCGTCCGCAGAGCATGGAAGACGTGCTCGAAGAGTTGAACCGCATGCAACTTAGGTTGCCGCATGTTTCGGTGAGCGACGTACCTCCGGCGATGTTGTCTTTTAAAGGTAAATCCGTAATCAACCCGGAAGCGGAAACTTTGGCGGTTGTTTCCACTCCGCAAAAGCTCGAGCAAGCCGTGATTTTGCAACAGGCGGTAAGATCCAAGCCGCTTATGGATGCCGAGCGTTTGAAGACGCCGGCTTCCAATAGACATGTAAAACGCATGCAAGAGCCAACGGTTGTGGTTAAAGCGGAGAGCCTCGATGATCGCAAATCCGGACTGGTCATAGCGGTTATTGCCGTGGCTGTGATGGGTTTTGCCATCTTGTACTTTGGTTGGTATTCGTACGGCTCGCAACCGGTTACGACTCCCGCAGTTACGTCAATCGCATCCAGCCTGAAAACTTTGCGGTCGGCGGTTCGGTACATTAATCCCACCGCATCAAACGATGCGCCGAAGGCTGATATTGTACCCGAGGCTTTGCCAAGCGTCGATGTTCCGGTTACGGCTTCCGCAACCGCTGCGGTTTCCGAGCCCGCCAAATCTTCCGTTCCGCCAAAGCCAACCGGCAAGCACCGTTCTTATGGCGGACAAGCTCCTTTGCCGCAACCGGGAATCGACTACGTTCCCGGATCAGAAGGCCAGTGATACTAACCTCCTACGCACGTGGGGGGTCTTTTATTATCAGGATTTACAGGATTAGCGGGATTATAACTCAAGTATTTTGTATTTGGCATCTTGTATTTAGCAGTAGCTTAGTTACTGCCAGATACAAGATACAAGTTGTTAAATACCGGTGTAATCCTCTTGTCAGTTGGCGGCTGTGAGTTTAAAGTATGTTTGATATGATAGGAATATTAAGGGGTGAGGTTATTGAAAAAACGACGACTTTTTTTATTTTGGATGTGCGGGGAGTGGGTTATTATGTCAGATCGCATTTACGCCTGCTGGCGGATCTTACAATTGGGGATGAGCCATCTATTTATATACACGAGCATATTCGCGAGGATGCGCACGATTTGTACGGGTTTGCTACTCGCGACGAGTTAGAGGTTTTTGAGATTTTGATTAGCATTAATGGAATTGGGCCAAAGGCCGGCCTCGCGATTTGCGGGTCCGCAACGCCATCCGAGCTTCGTGAGAGGGTGATGCGCAGTGATGCGGCTTGGTTTGCCACGTTGCCGGGAATTGGGAATAAGACTGCGCAGAAGATAATACTTGAACTCAAGGGTCAACTCGTCGAAATTGATGCAGAGTCGGAGATTGACGCAGAGCTTATTGATGCGCTTAAAGGATTGGGCTATAAAGCGGCGCAAGCAAAAGAGGCTGCGAAAAATGTTCCTACTGATATTACGGATTCTTCGGAGAGGGTTAGGTATGCGCTTAAACTTCTAAGTCGATAGCTTCTAGCCACTAGCTTCTAGTTGATGGTTACTTATCGGTAAGATTGATTTGTAGGGGAAATACCTTGCGGTGCCACTCGAAACTCGAAGAATGTAGTGTGGTGTTTGCCCGTGCTGTTGCCGAAGGCAGAACTTTGATTGCCTAAAGAACGAAAAAAACCGCGGAGTCGCGGTTTTGAGATTTTTACCTTGGGTACTTTTTCATACGATCAAATATTGACTCGTCGGCCATCCACTGTCGGTTGATTTCGTTTACTCTTTTTTGGTTAGCGAGTGCTTGTTTAAATAATTCTCCTTTTGTTGAAAAATTTGGCCCCCAATCATCTTTTGGGAAGAGCAAGGCACTTGTATCTTCTCCATAAAAGAAGAATCTGACTTGTGCTTGGACGTGTGGGTGTTCTCCGCTAATTAATATTTCAAATTTTTCATCAGGTCCGATTTTTAGAGCTTGTTGTTGTTTTTGTTTCGCCAACTCGATGCTTTCTTCATTGTACGGTCCGTTGCCCAGCAATCCATGAGGACAGAATGATCCCGGTTGATAGGAGTGATAATTTGTCATCGAAGACTCTTGAGTCAAATCCGGTTCTCCCAGAACTTCGTTGGGAGCAGGGTCGGCATATTTTTTTCTAATGATTTTAATTTCCTCAGCAAGAGCCAATTTGTACTCTTTTGGGTGTGATTTTTCGTTCCATCTTAGTTTATACTCAAGAACATGATGCCAACATTCGGCGCCGTTAGGACAGCATGTTCTTATTCCATATCCGGGGGATCCTCCCATAATTACTTTATTTGATATGGAACCGCAAATAGGGCATTTAAAGACTTGTAAGCTTCGAAAAGTATCACCTCGCTCGCAAGGATAATTGCGCAACCTCATGTCATACAGTTTGATTCGCTCTATCATGATGTGCTCCCTTCTACCAACCCACCAGAATTAATGAGCTGGATAAAAGGGAGGAGCGAGGAGCTCCTCTAAGAAACGATGTAAAGTCGTCGTGATTCCGGTTGTGGTCCAGATTCGTTTACATTTAGAAAAGTGCGAGCAAGTTCGGCCGCTACTTTGCCAAATAATTTTTCAAGTTTTTGAGCATTTGGAGCAAAGCTAGTTGGTGAGCTGCAATCAGCATTGTCAGAGATAGCACGGACAATGAGCCAGTTTACGTTAAGTTTGTGGCAGGTTGCGGCAATGGCAGCACTTTCCATATCCACGCAAAGCCCTTGATGGTTTTCGTGTAGTTCTTGGCGTTTTTGCGGGTTGGCAATAAATTGATCGCCGGTGAGTGTGATGCCAATGTGAGTTTTGGAGTACGCGCGGCAAATTTTTGCCGTTTGTTTAACCATCTCCTCATCAGCGACCCAAATACTTTTGTCATTGAATGGGATTTCGCTTGCAGTGAATCCTAATGCGCAAACATCTACATCGTGTTGAACTGTGGCTTTGCTTACCACAATGTCGTAAACATTTACGTTTGGATCGAGTGAGCCGGCTGAGCCAATATTGATGATTAGACTGTCCGGGTTAACGCAATCACCGAGGCAAGCAAGGGAGACTGCGGCATTTACCTTACCAACACCGGAATGGATAAAGGTTACGTGATCCATAAGTGTTTTTGGAATAGTGTGCTCGATGGCATTAACTTCTTCTTCCATAGCAGCGATAAAAATGATCTGATTGAATTTTTTACTCATGGTTTCTCCTCTGTGAATGTGCGTTTTCTTCTACCAACTCACCAGAATTGATGAGCTGGATAAAAGGGAGGAGCGAGATGCTCCTCTAAGAGAGTTTAGTCTTCGTGAGAAACTGCAGAGTTGAGTGACTCTACGACATCGAGTACATCGCCATGCTTTTGGCGAGAAATACCTTCTTTGTATAATTTAACGATAGCATCACGCGAATCTTTGAGAGCCACGTCAGTGAGTGTCCCGTCTTTTTTATAGACGTGCATCCCGCCTACAGAGGCAGCGAAGCAAGTGGGATAATTAAAGACACAGCCTTTTTCAGATTTAAAGGGCCCCTCCAAAGTAACGAGAATTCCATAGCCTTTTGGGTTTTTGATGATTCTGCCTTCAAGTATTACGCCGGAAGAATGTGTTATTGTTACAGGAATATTCATGTTTTCTATGCAATCTTTTCTCGAGCGTAATTTTGCGAGAACAACCTGTGTTCGTTTTTGCCAATCTTTTTGGCAAGCTTTGCTGGCGTATTCAGCGATGGATTGTTTGCCTGCTTGCTGAATTTTTATCGGTATCAGACCAGCATTGAATTCATGCATGAGTTCGGTATTAAAGGGATAGTAATCTTCTACATCATCATCAGCACTAAATAGGGGAGAGTAATATTTAACACCAATACGACCATCTTTTTCGTAGTAGCTGATTCTCATGATTCGCTCCTTGTCAGTTTGTCCAAAGTGCTTTGTTTCTTACAATCAAAGACTATCCCAACCGGCAAGGACTTGAAAGTTTTTTTGAATTGTGTTATAGTCTGTTTAAATGCTGTGCTAAATATAGCTAATATTTTAAACTAAATTTGTCAATAATAATTGAAACAAGTTTATCAAATCTTTAAAGTTGAAAGTTTATCAAGCTAAAACAACCCGCTTTATGGTCTTTATGGACTTTTAACTTGATGAACTAAAAAGTTTATGAACAATAATTTGTTATCTTGGTTAATATCAACGGGGCTTGATGATCAAAGAGCTGAATTGTATTTGGCGGCTTTGTCTTTGGGGGAGGCTTCGGCGAAAGATTTGGCGGAGGCGACTAAACTCGGCAGGACTGCGGTGTATGATAATCTTCGTGTCCTCGAAGAGAGAGGTTATGTGCGGACTTTATATCAAGGGAAGAGAAAAGTTTTTATTCCGCTCCATCCAAAGGAGTTATACAAAAAGTTTGATCAGCAGAAAGAACAATTGAAAGATCTTTTGCCGGATTTTTTATCCATCTATGCGGAAAAGGGGAAAGCGCCTTTTGTTCAGCTTTTTACGGGTCCAAATGCGGCGAGGGAGATCTATGAAGATATATTAAAGTCCGGTGCGGTTGAGTATGTTTATTTTACTGATCCGCAATTTGCGTTTCAGATGGTGGATAGGAAGTTTATTGAGAAGTGGATAGCGAGGAGAGTACAAAAAAAGATACAAAGCCGGTCGCTTAGGGTGCAATCCAAAATAAAGACAGGTGTCAGTATCTTTGATGAAGAAGAAAAGTATTTGCGCAAGATCAGATCGCTTCCGACATATGTTGACTTGAAATCTACGATATATATTTATGGAAATAATGTCGGTGTTATCTCGACGCAGAAAGAAGGTGTCGCGTTTATTATTTATTCCAAGGACATGGCTTACAGTTTATTGCAATTGTTTGAGTTTATGTGGCAAATCTCTAAGTAATAATCAATAACCAACAAAACAATAATCAATTAATTACCAAGAAACAATAAAATACAATCATCAATTGGTAATTGGATTTTGGTAATTGAATGATTTATTGGTTATTGGGACTTGGTGATTGGTTATTTTGTGCTAAAATGTGTTTATGTATATCAAAGAGATAACCGATAGGATGGATTGGGAGGCTTTTCAATCGAGTCAGCCGTGGATGCAATTTCCGCAATCTTGGGTTTGGGGGGAATTTAGAAAGTCTTTGGGTTTTCCGGTGCAAAGATTTGCTTTGGTTGATAAAGAGGGAAGGTGGATTATGGCTGCCCAGGGTGAGTATCGATCTAAAAAATTCGGTTTGGGTTATTGGTTAACACCGCGCGGTCCGCAATTTCATCCACGAATCGCAGAAGAGGATTATCGTGGTTATTTTGAAGAGTTTATTCAAGAGTTGAACGGCAGAGGGGCTATCCCTAAGTCTCTTTTTTGGCGGATGGAGCCGGTTATAAATCAACAGAGTTTAAAAAGACATTTACCGCCGCGTTTTAACCGCACAGCAGCCGTGAACCCGGCGTGCACGGCAATGTTGGATCTCACAAAACCCGAGGATGTGCTGATGGCCGGGATGCATCAGAAAACTCGTTATAATATTAAAGTCGCGGAAAAGCATGGAGTTGTGACGCGCGTTAGCAATCACCCGAAGGACGTTGATAATTTTTTAAGATTGATGGATGAGACGGCGGGGCGAGATGGGTTTACTCAACACGATTCACCGTATTTGGCGAAGACTTTGTATACACTCGCGGCGGCTCATATGGCGCGCTTACGCGTCGCAGAGCTGAACGGGGCGATGCTCGCGGCTAACTTAGAGGTTAATTACGGTAATACTTATACTTATTTGTATGGAGCATCCAGCTCTAAGATCCGCCAGGCCATGGCGCCTTACGCTTTGCAATGGGATGCGATACGCCAGGCCAAGGCCGAGGGCGCGAGGTGGTATGATTTTTGGGGATGCAATCCGGAGAGTAGCGCCACTCCGCTGTATAAGCCAAACTGGGAGGGCATAACCAGATTTAAAATGGGTTGGGGGGCGGAGCGTAAGTGTTTGGTTGGTACATGGGACTTGCCATTCAATATCATGCTTTATCATGCGGTGTTTTTTAGAAGGTTAATGAAACCGTTTTAAGTTTTTCTCTGCGGCAACTTTTTATAGCCAATATTGACTAACTTGGATTTTTCAAGCACAGTTACGTCGTTTGCACCTCTAGCTCAGCTGGATAGAGCGGTCCGATGGCCATCGGACAGGTCAGATGTTCAATTCAACAGAAAATATTCGAAATTTATATATTTGATTAAGCACCTCTAGCTCAGCTGGATAGAGCGCTTCCCTCCGAAGGAAGAGGCCGGACGTTCAAATCGTCTGAGGTGCACCACGTAAAAATCACTTAAATTTCTAAGTGATTTTTGTTTTGTCTTTCCCTTTTAAACCCAGCATTTCCCTTACCTCATCCGGACTTGCTATCTCTCGCCCCAGATTAATTGCCATCTGTTTAACTTTCTCGACTTGCTCGGCATTACTTTTGGCGAGCACTCCTTTTTCGAGATAGAGATTGTCTTCGAGACCAACACGGACGTGGCCGCCGGATTTGAGGGAGAGTTCGGCGATGGCAAATTGATGTTTTCCGGCACCTAATACGGAGAAGATGTAGTTATCGCCGAAGAGACGGTCTGCTGTTTGCTTCATAAAGTTGAAAGATTCAATGTCCGCGCCGATACCGCCCATGACTCCGAAGATGAATTGGATGAAGAAAGGGGGTTTTATGAGTCCGCGCACGGCAAAGTGGGCGAGGTTGTATAAGTGACCGGCGTCGTAGCATTCGTATTCAAATTTGGTGCCAAACTCGCTGACTGTTTTGATGATGTTTTCGATGTCAGTGAAGGTGTTGCGGAAGACCATGTCTTCGGATTTGGATAGGAATTCTTTTTCCCATGCGTGCTTCCAATCAATGTCGGCTTTGGCGGCGCGAGAGACGTTGAAGTTGATGGAGCCCATGTTTAGTGAGCAAAGCTCGGGTTGGAATTTTGTGACGGCGCCGATGCGCTCGTCTAAACTCATGCCCAGGGCTACACCGGTAGAGATATTTAAAATCGCATCGCAGTTGTTATTGATCTGCGGGAGAAAATGCGCGAAAACTGCCGGATCAGCTGTTGGCTTGCCATCACTTGCATCGCGGGCGTGGAGGTGGATAATGGCGGCGCCAGCGTTTGCGGCGCCAATGCTTTGCTCGGCTATTTCATCCGGAGTCACAGGCAGATAGGGTGAGAGGCTGGGAGTGTGGATGGCGCCGGTTATGGCACAGGAAATGATTGTTTTCATAAGAAGTTTAAAGTCTATCAAGTATGAGGAGTTCGTCAAGCTGAAAGTCCGTCAAGCGGCAAAAAAAGATCCGAGAGTTCGGATCAGAGTTTTGCGAAGTCGGGATCATCTTCGAGGAGAAACGATTGACGTTGCAATCCCATGCCGGTCAAGCGGATTCTTCTCCCGCAGAGAGTACAGTATTTATCCGTATTGCCGTTGCGCAGGAAACAACGGCATTTCGCACAACGCGGTTTCGTTATTTCTGTTTTTGCGTCATCCATTTTAGTCCGCATTGTTTCTCTTGAAAATCAGGAGTCGAAATCCAGTTCGGGATCGGCTTCGGCCGAACGGGTGGTTACTGCGCTTATGGTTTTGAGGCGCAATTTTTTGTGGCAAGCGTAACAGAAATTACTCGTATTGCTGGTTGCCAATGTTTTGTTGCATTTTGGATTTTTGCAACGTCGAGGGCCCTGCTTGCTGTTACTTTCGCGGATTTCGGCCAGTTTTTTAGACGGCACTCCATAACAATCCGGGTGGGAAGCTTGCAGATCTCCTTTGATGCTGAATCCGTCATCCCCCATAATGCTCTCCTTTTTGTTTTAGTAAGTCGTTGATTTCAAACCTTTAGTGAGTTATAGCGGACAGTATGTATAAATAATAACCAAAAGTCAAGAGTGGGCGCAGTATGTAAGAGTATCCACGTGTATGTTATAATTTTTGCGGGTTAAGGAGGTTTAAATGGTTGAGCCATTGCATGATCTTGGAACCATAGGTGAGGAAGAAGATACCAGCCCGTGTTCTTTGACAGCATTCATGAAACAGTACGCGCGTGATGCGAATGCCGAACACGCGGGTTTTATGGCAGAATTGAATTTCTCCGGTAAGAATGTTATTCCCATGCCGCATCTTGCCGCATGTACGCGGATTTTTTCCGATTTGCGCATCGGAGTACGCGAGCTCGCTTGGGTGCCATCGGGAATAAATATCTTGGAGCATCTGGATTCTTTCTTTATCCGTTGGAAGCTGCCCAGAGGAGTCGAGACGCTCTTGTATGATGACGAATGTCATTTAGCGGATCAAGTTGATGCGACGCTTAAAATCAATAAAGCTCAGCAATCATGGGTTGTATCATGGCCCATGAAAAATGATATGCCCAAAGAAGAGATTGCGACGCAAAAGCAACAAAGCGGCTTTCATTTCAAAGTGATTCATCCCGATGTTGTTACCACATCTTTCATGATCGCCAGAGCGATTTTTCGAAGCAAGCCGATTCCGTTTGCGTCAACATCGGAGCGATTACTGTTTGTGCGCACCGGTACGCGCGTCAGTGCAGATTATTGTATTGCGATTGCATATGTGCCGAACCGCGGCGTTTACTATCGCGCGCAACCAATCGAAGCCAATCAATCATCATTGGTTGATTCGGGCCTGGTGGTTGTTTCTCTCATATAGAGCCTTTTCTTGAGGCTCTTTTTCAATTCGTTTCAACTACCGAGGTGTCTTTAAATGATACCGGGAATTTTTGTTAATAAAAAATCGCCAAACATTACTTATAGCGATTTTTTACCGGTTGTGCCACGTCACGTATAACTTCGTCACGTGACACTGTGAAGCCGGTACTAAAGTGCTTTGCCCCGTAAAATTAATTAAGCTATTTATTCTGTAGCTTCATTAATCACGGCGTAGAGCCGCGTGGCGGCAACGCCGCTTTACGCGGGGCACGTAAAAAGCCGCCCATTTAACTAAGCGGCTTTTTTAAAGGGGCGGCGCCACGTGAAATCGCGTACCAAAGAAGCTTGCCCCGTAAAATCCGCCAAAGGCGGACACGGGGCACATAAAAAATCGCCAAATTTTACTTATAGCGATTTTTTTAAGAGGCGGCGCCACGTGAAGCCGCTACTTTAAATACTTAGCCCCGTAAAATTAATTTCGCTATTATTTCTATCGCTTCATTAATCACGGCGTAGAGCCGCGTGGCGGCAACGCCGCTTTACGCGGGGCACGTAAAAAGCCGCCCATTTAACTAAGCGGCTTTTTACGTGGTGCATCAGCCGGGAATCGAACCCGGAACCTTGGGCTTAAGAGGCCCCTGCTCTAACCAATTGAGCTACTGATGCATAATTCGGGCTTATATTACTGTAAAACTATTGCATAGTCAAGAAAAGGATATTTTTGAAAAAATTAAAAAACACGCAAAGGGCGTGATTCATGATCAGTGTAAACTGATTAAAGCTATGGCGATTTTTACGATATTCAGATTGCCATAATTTTGCTGAACATCGTTAATGAGCGCTTCCATCAATTTGTTGTTTTTTACCGGATTGATGACTTTGGGTTGTAGAGGATCCAGTAGATTAGAGGTTTTATCGTAGAGTTTGAAAAGCCTAACCTCCGCGCTTAGGACACGTATACCGTCCCAGTCGGGAGTGCGCTCTCCAAAAGTCATACTTCTAATGCACTGGATGACATCTTTGGGTAAGTTGGCTGGCAAATTTCCCTGTGTGTCTTCGAAGATGTCGTGGTACAGAAGCGTGAGAATCCCGCGGCGGCGCACGTCTTCGCTCAATTTTTGCTCGGAGGCGATGGTAACTGCGCACCAAATGGGGTGGATGGCGAACGGAGTTTTGCCGTCCCAGTTCCGGGTTGCATTTTTGGGTTCTTTGGGACAGTTTGCGTGTAAAATGCCAGCGGTCTGGATGTGTTGCAGAAGTTCAAAGGTGCTAATAAACATCTTGCAACTCCACGTGAAATGTACGGTATATAAGGCTTAACATTTGGTGTTTAGATTGTCAATCGAATAGAGATGACATATGAAGGGAGTGTTTAGTGGTTTGTGGCCGTTGTTGGTTTGACAAAATACATGAAAGAGCATAATTAATACGCGGCACATTCACATGAGAAAGAGGAAGCTAGATGAGCACATGGAAAAATCCGGCGGTTTGTTTATTGGTAAGTTTTTTTGTGCTGATTTCAGCAGAAAAAGCAAATGCGCAGCAATCAGCGAATGCTTGAGCGAGATTCAAAAACCAAAAAATTAGTGACAACTTTATGAAGGGTTTTCCTTCATTTTTTGTTTAACCAGGTTAGTAACTGTTTAGCTGATTTTGTATTAAAAATATCATTCCTAGTTGCCCATCCACGGCGGGCGATTGATTCGCCGAGATGCAGAAGGTTGAAATGATCGGGTGAGTGGGCATCTGTATTAATGACGAGTTTTACACCGGCTTTTATTGCGGCGCGTACCCACCCATCGTTTAAATCCATACGTTCGGGCATGGAGTTGATTTCGAGGATGACCTTATATTTTTTGGCGGCCGCGATAATTTCATTCATGTTGAGTTTGATTGCTTCGCGTTTGCCAATGAGCCTGCATGTTGGGTGAAATAGACAGTGGACATGAGGGTTGCTCATGGCTTTGATTACTCGCGCGGTTTGATCTTTCTCCGATAAACCAAAATGAGAATGGACTGATATGCCCACAAAGTCTAACTCTGCTAAAGCTGAATCGGATAAATCGAGTTTTCCATCTTTCAAGATATCGCATTCTGTGCCTTTTAAGATTTTAAAGCCGCGAAGTATTTTGTTTTGCTTATCGATTTCTTTACTTTGTTTAGCAAGTTGTTTTTCGTCTAAACCACCCGCGATGGTGAGTGATTTCGTGTGGTCGGTGATGGCAATATAATCCAGCCCTTGTTTTTTGGCGGCTTTTGCCAGATCCTCGATGGATGCGGAACCATCGGACCAGTTGGATTGAACTTGGAGGTCTCCACGGATGGATCCGTAGGTGATTAGTTTGGGGAGTTTGTGCTTTTTGGCAGCCTCTAACTCATCTTCGCCGATACGCAATTCGGGCGGGGGAGTATCCATGCCGAGTTTGCTGTAGATTTGTTCTTCGGTTTTGCAAGCGACAATCCCCCGATTAAACGCTTTGCGTTTAATCACCCCCTTTGACGAGGGGGCGCGTTGTTTTAGTTTGAATAAGCCGTATTCACTGAGAGTGAATCCTTTTTTCAGGGCATATTGACGTAAGAGGACGTTGTGGCGTTTGTTGCCGGTGAAGTATTGCAATGTCGCACCGTAGACTTCGTCTTTCACGACGCGGATATCCGCGTCGATACCGATATGAAGGCGGACGGAGGCTTTTGTTTTGCCGCGTTCGTGAACCGATTTTACCTGTGGGAGGCTGCAGAAAGCGTCGATTACTTTTTTTGGATGATTGGTTGTTGTGATTAAGTCGATATCTCCGCAGGTTTCCTCGCGCCGGCGGATTGAGCCGGCATAAGTGCAGCGTTTTACATCTTTAATTTGAGAGAGGCTGTCCACGATATCATCGGCGATAGGTAAGATGTGGCCCAAGAGCATGCGTTTGGAGGATTGCTCGTATAGTTTGAGTTGGCGAGCGATTTTGTCTTGGCTTTTTTTGCCCCAATGCGGCAGATCTTTCAACTTATCATCCGCAAGTACTTTTTTGAGGTCGTTGATATTTTTAACTTTAAGATATTTCCAAAGTTCGGCAATATGTTTGGGGCCCAAGCCCTCTATTTGCGAGAGTTCGAACATGTCGACCGGGATTTCTTTCTTGATTTTATCGTAAGATTTGATTTTTCCCGTGCGATAAAACTCGTCAATTTTTTCGGCGATGCTTTCGCCGATGCCGGGGAGGTCTATTAAAGCTTTTATGCCGCCGGATTTCCAAGTTTGCTCGACTTCATTCCCAAACGCCGCGACTGATTCGGAAGCTAACTCGTACGCGCGCGGTTTGAAAGAATCGCCCTTGATGGTGTGATAGATGGAAAACTCGAGTAGAATTTTACTTAATTCGTTGCTTGGTTTCATACTTAACAATTGTACATCTTACTTCGTACATCGTACAAACAAAAAGAAAAAACCCACGAGTGTGGGTGGTGGTGGGTTGTTGTCAGCCGTGGCTGTTCCACATGCTGGGGTTATCCGGATACATGTGCATGAGGATCCAGCGATTACGGGAAACGAAATAGGTGCGTTTGCTGTCTCCGCGGTCGATGTGGCAGAAACAAGCGACTTTTGCATCGGAAAATTCTTCTTTGATTCTCGATTTGGCGGAGAGAAGCAGGTCGATCTCTTGTTTCAGTGTGAGACCGGCTATCGTACCGGCACCGCATGGGGCGTGGGTGTAGAGGGCGATCGTGTCGATGCCTTTTAATTGCCTTGCGACCCTGATGTGCTCGAGTAAAACTTCGTCTTCACGATGAGCGGTTACGAGCGGAGAGTTAGCGGGAAGTAGGAGTGCACCGCCGTTTAGCGCGATTGTGTGAATACGTGCCGTTGATCTCTGCCCTGCAAACGAGTGCGAAATATTGTTGAAGATATCGGGCAACTGATCGCCGTCGGAACAGGCTACGAGGATGACTCCCGCAGAAAGATCGAGCCTGTGTGAATCAACATCAACCAAAATTTGCTGTTCGCGGAGCAAGGAGTACGCCCCACGGTCTGCGTCGCTCAAATGGCCCATGTTGCCTCCATCGGTTAAGGTGCGGGCGTATTTAACACTAAAATGGTAAAAAAGTCAATATGGTTGGGTACTTGTCAAAATAATAGTAATGACTTATTATAATCGCACATTAAAAGATATGGGCGAGTGGCGGAATTGGTAGACGCACAGGACTCAAAATCCTGCGAGAGCAATCTCATGAGGGTTCGATTCCCTCCTTGCCCACCACGTAAAAAATCGCTATAAGTAAAATTAGGCGATTTTTTTCGTGCCACGTGATCCGCTTTAGCGGATTTTACGGGGCAGGTAACTTTTAGTACGCGATTTCACGTGGCACAGCCAATCGAGTGATTAATGAAGCAATGGAATAATTAGCGAAATTAATTTTACGGGGCAAAGTATTTATAGTACTGGCTTCACGTGGCTTAGCCCCTTAAAAAAATCGCTATAAGTAAAATTTGGCGATTTTTTGTGCCGTAATCCGCTTGCGGATTCTTACGGGGCAAAGTATCTGTGGTACCGGCTTTACGTGGCAAGCTTTTTTGGCGTGCGATTTTACGTGGTTCAGCCTGTAAAAAATTCCTTTGGGATTTTTTTGTAAGAATCAAACATTACCAAGGTACAAATGATAAACTTTTCAAAAGTTCCAAGATATAAGTTACAAACTATAATTCATAGGTGACGTTAAGGCACTATGTGGGGTATTTTCTTGCCCAAATAACATGCAACATGTAACATGTAGCAACTTGTAAGAACCAATCAACAATATTACAATAATCAATAATATGAGCCAAAATAACGATAAAGCCGATCAAAAGGCGATCACCCCCAGGGATAAAGATTATTCGGAGTGGTATCAGGATGTGGTGGAGCAGGCTGAGCTTGCCGAGCACTCGCCCGTGCGCGGTTGCATGGTGATTAAGCCCTATGGATATGCTATATGGGAACTGATGCAAAAAGATTTGGATGCCAGATTCAAATTAAAGGGCGTGCAAAACGCTTATTTTCCTTTGTTCATACCGCAGAGTTTTTTAACCAAAGAAGCTAAGCACGTTGAGGGGTTTTCTCCGGAGCTCGCGGTAGTAACCCATGCCGGCGGCGAGAAACTGGATGAACCTTTGGTTGTAAGGCCCACTTCGGAAACAATTATTTACGCAACTTACAGCAAGTGGATCCAATCGTATCGTGATTTGCCGTTGCTTATTAATCAATGGGCGAATGTTGTGCGTTGGGAACTAAGAACGCGGTTGTTTTTAAGAACCACGGAGTTTTTGTGGCAAGAGGGGCACACGGTGCATGCAACGGAAGAAGAAGCCGAGGATTTTACCAAACAAATGCTCGAGGTTTACCGCGCTTTCGCCGAGGAGATTATGGCTCTGCCGGTGATTACCGGGCAAAAAACCGATTCTGAACGATTTGCGGGGGCTGTAAGAACTTATTGCATCGAAGCGATGATGCAGGATGGCAAAGCGTTGCAATCGGGTACATCGCATATGTTGGGGCAGAATTTTGCCAAAGCATTTGATGTTAAGTTTTTGGATGCGGATGGTATCGAGAAATATGGATGGCAAACCAGTTGGGGTGTATCAACTCGTTTGATAGGGGGATTGATTATGGCGCATAGTGATGATAAAGGGTTGGTATTACCGCCGAATTTGGCGCCGTACCAAATTGTTATAATCCCCATCGGTATGACTGAAGCAGATCTTGAAACGGTGAACGCTAAGGCGGATGAGATTGCGGAACAACTTAAAGAAAAAAATGTTCGTGTTAAAATCGATAACCGCGATATGCGCCCGGGGCCAAGATTTTTTGAATGGGAAAAGAAGGGTGTTCCGCTTAGAATCGAGATAGGGCCAAAGGATGTGGCGGCGGGGTCTGTGATTGCGGTAAGGCGCGATACGGGTGAAAAGACAGCTTTAACGGAGGAGCGTTTGATTGATGCAATAACGGAAATGTTGAGCCAGATTCAAAAAGAATTGTTTGATAAAGCTTTGGAATTCCGTCAAACAAACAAACTCAATGCGGATAGTTATGAAGAGTTTAAAAAAGTAATAGAGGGGCATTTTGTTAAAGCACATTGGTGCGGAAGCGCGGAATGCGAAGCGGAGGTTAAGGCCGAGACAAAAGCAACGATAAGATGCGTCCCATTTGATCAAGAAAAAGAGAAAGGGAAATGCCTTAAATGCGGTAAAGAGTCGGAGGGTAGAGTGATTTTTGCCAAAGCTTACTAAGAATATTTAAGAAAGCCAAAAGGTTCTAATAGAACCTCTTTTGGTTTATAGTGTTATTGATGGAGTTACATTTAATACGCGATGTCAGAAAATAGTGACAAAATGATGAGCCGCATCTTGACAGGAGTGTTGTTTTAAGGAATGATAAACATATTGCACTTTGGAGTAACGATTATGACTAAGCAACAACAAGCTTTCAAGGCCTTTACGGCTTATTTGCGCAAGGCTAGGCTTAGCCACGTGATTGGTATTATGCGTCTGCAGGATGCAATTAGAACGCAATATCAGAAAGATGTTTTTTTGCGTGATCCGTGGAGCATCAAGAAATTGACCGATGCTGAAGCGGATGTGGTCATTTTGGTGGTTAACTCTTTGGACTGTTCTTCCATTACTGAAAGAGTTCAAGATCAGCTTGGCCTTTCGTAGCGTTTTTCTCCCCGTATGGTTTACGGGATTTTTTTATTGGAGATTATGGCTCAAAACGTGTTATACTTTGATTATTATGTCGCGAGAAACAGTCAGACTGCCTAAGACGGAAGAGGTGAGAAGTGGGCTTAAGATAAGGGCTGATAAAGTCGTTTTGTTGTCAACTGAAATGGAAAAAGTTAAGGATTCTGCAGAAAAAGAAAGACTGCGGCTAGAGCTTGAGATAGCACAGAAAGAGTATGAATTTTATAAATGGGAAAGGGATATAACAGGTGCGAAGAAAGGCAATCGTTTCGGTGTTGATTTAAAAGATATGCTCGAATGTATTGGCATCGGCCGTGATGAATCGGGCGAATTTACGATTGAACAACCGGAGGCATTGGATAGAAATCATTTGGTAATGGTAAATATGGGTGAGTTGGATAGATTGAATTCTTCGGGTGATCATAAACTTGGTGATGTTGGCTTGGGAGTTACGTATTACAGAATTCAACAGGTAGTATCAGAAAATTTACGGGAATATTTGGAAGGAGAGGATATCGAAGAAAAGATACCAACCATGTTCGAGGTATATAGAGTCAGCGGAAACGATTTTGCGGTGGTTTTGAAAGATGTAAACGAGGAAATCGCAAAAAGAATTACAGAGGGGTTAGAGGGGAATGCGGAGTTACCCGAGGAGCATGGAGTGGAGGCTGTTCCGCTTGCGGCGAACAATATTTCTTTAAGAGGCAGTTTTGAAGTTTTGAAAACAATTAGATCTGTTTTTGGATCGGAATCTGTTGGTGAGATAGATATGGCCGATGCGGAACAAGATGATAGAACTTTGCTTATAACTCTACTTCGTGAGCGGCTTTTTACGATGAATGATTTCGTGAAAGTAAGATCCAGGTTGGAAAGAATGGTAGATAAAATAAAGAATCCTGATGGAGTGCCTGCGGAAAAATTATATAATGATTTTTTAAAGAAGACGCTGGGAACGGTATTTGCAAAACCGGGGAGTGATGCGGCGTTGGATTTTGGCGAGTTTGTCGAGGCATTGCGCGATAGGGGCGCGGGGCTCGAAGCCGGCGCAGAAAATGATCCGGAGTGGGAGAGGACGTTATTTTTAACATCTCGCGATCAATCGATACGTGCATTTCAAGATAGATACGAAATGAAGAGAAAGCTTGAGGTGGAATTGCATAGGCAGGTAATTAGTGATTTGCGAAAAAGAGCGAATGAACAGCTGATTGATATTCCGGAAACTATACCCGAGTCGGTTAAGGATTCTGTAAGACCGGAGTACGGAGCTGAACAGGAATTGGCGGTTATGGAGTTTGAAACGGCTATGGAAGATTTGGAAGAAACCGAGGGGCAACAAATATTACAGAATCTTGAAAATAAGAATAAAGAAGCTAAATCAATAGGGGTAAGAGAAGCTCGTTTGGCAGAGTTGATGTTAGGCGTAGAAAAGTTAAAAAGAGATAGCAGAACAGGACTGAAAGAGAGGGGCATGCTTTTTGGCGAGATGACTGAAAGAATAGAGAATAAAAAGCCGATATCTGTTATCTCTATAGATATGGCGTTTTTGAAATTTTTCGATAAAGAGGGAGGGGGAAAGACAGGTGATAATGCGATTTTAGCCGCTGGGAAAATTTTGGATGCCGTAAAAAGAAAGTATGCGGAAATAGGAGCGGAGGCTTATAGAGTTGGCGGGGATGAATTTGTTTTTACTATAAATGTTGACGATGCAGAATTGGTACAAGAAGTCATTCAGTCTATTCGTGATACGGCATTGGAAGTAGGGCCGATTCCGGAATATAAAGGGGGTACCGGCAGGTATAGACCTGAGATGTTGCAATTTAATTTTGGTGCAAAGGGATATTCCGAAGAACAGAACCCAACAATGTCTAATCCTGATAAATTGGTGCATGAAGCTGATGCAAGAGTTGAAATTGATAAAGCAGTCAATCGGTTTGTTTTGTTGTTGCAAAGAGAAGATCAGATTCAGAGAATGCCCGCAACGGATCGGAGTTCCGCTGTAGCGGATCTTGATGTTTTGTATGCTTATTCCGCCAAATCGATTTTTGGCGCCGAAGGTAAGGAAAAGATTAAGGAATGGGCATTAGAGTATCGATCGGGCAGTAAATCATTAAAGCAATTAACAACTGAATTAATTGCTTATATCGCCAAGGGTCTAGAAAACAAAGGCAAGAAAGATTTTGAAAGAGATGATTTGGAACACGTGCTTTTAAGAAATGAATTGATTATAGAGATGCAACATGCGGAGATTTCTAAGTTGCGAGAAAGTTTGGAGAAAGCTAATAAGGAAAAGGAAGTCGATCACGAAAGAATAGCCAAGTTGAAGGAGCGTCTTACCGAGGCGGAAGTTGACAGGGACAAGGTGATACAATTTAGAAAAGAATTAGCCTAAAACAAAAACAGCGTTTACTCGCTGTTTTTTAAATTCTTTGCCATGTAAGTATCCTCTTCGTGATATCCAAGCAGTTTGTAATATTCCCTAACACCAATACCCGAGATGACGGCCATGTTTTTGTAGCCTTCGCCCAAAGCAATTTCTTCCGCTCTTGCCATCAATTTTCTGCCGTAACCTTTATGCTGTGAAGCGTCTTTGTCTTGTTGATTGATGTTTAGAGCCGTGCCGTAAGTGTGGAGCTCGCGTATTTGGGCGGAGGTTTTTAAGATGGGGAAGGTCTCTGAAATTTCCCGGATGTTGCCTTTGGCAACATCTTCCCTCTTTATTAAAGAGGGTATGGGGAGGCGGAGACGGCAAAAACCAAACACTGCGCTTCTGTCTTCGTTCTCGATAGATAGGAATATTTCTATTCCACCTGCATTTTCATAACGTTCTTCGAAGAGTTTGGTTTTGTCGTGAGTGTGATCTCCTGGGACGTGGCCCACTTCACGGCAGCGCAGGCATTTGCACTTAATGCCGCGTTTTTTCATTTCTGTCTCGATAGATTCGCGGAGGTTGGTTTGTTTATTGCCGTGGGAAATATCGCCGGTTGGGAAATCGCGGATTAGGCGGGAGACACGGCAGTAGTAAGGGATCATTGCTTGCATCTCCATCAATAACTCGCGAAGATCTTCACCTTCCAAGGGTTTAAACTCACCACGCATGGTTTGATCGTATAGTTCGGAGTTTGGAAGGACGACGCAAGGATAAAGTTTGATCATGTCGGGGCGAAAGCGCGGATCGTCGAATAAAGTTTTGAAAGATTTCAGGTCATCTTCGCGAGTTGCACCGGGTTGGCCGGGGAGGATGTGGACGTCGACTTTGAATGCGGCGGCTTTCAGTAATGCGATTGCATGCTCGGCGTCGGAGACGGTTGTGCCGCGGCCGGTGAGTTTTAAAACTCTATCGTTGATGATTTGCAATCCGAGTTCAACGCGTGTGACTCCGAGTTTGCGGAGGTGAATTACTTCTTGGGGGGTGATGTGATCGGGACGGGTTTCGATTGTGAGGCCGATGATGCGGTATGGAGCGGTTTCGTTGGTTTGCTGGGAATCTCCCAATTCAACATCAGGATGTTGAATATCCCTCTTTATTAAAGAGGGTGAACCGAGCTCGTTGGCGGCTTCAAAACATCTTGTGATGAACCATTCGCGGTAATCTTGGGGGTATGCGGACCAAGTGCCGCCTTTCACAATGAGTTCGATTTTGTTGGCCGTGTGGCCATTTCTTTCCAAAGCTTCGACACGTTGTTTAACTTGTTCGTACGGGTCAAAATCTAGGCTAAGGGCACGTGCGGCTGCCGGTTCACTGCTGATATAACTTTTAGGCATGCGATACTCCGTAGGGCAATAAACGCATTTGCCGGGGCAGGGATATGGTTTTGTGAGAACGGTGATAGGCGCGACTCCGCTATCCGTGCGAACATCTTTGACGCGGAGTACGCGTTCTATGGCTTCATTTTTTTTCAGTCCTTCATTTAAGAGTTCGCGATACGCCTCCCAGAGTTGGATGGATGTGGGAAAAGCGTAATTTGTATCTGTGATTGTTTTGCGGATTACCTTCATCAAATCCTTGCGAGTCGGCGATTCCAAATCAGCCAATGATTTGATCACGGTTTTGGCGACATCCAAGGGAGGTTTGATTAACATGACTCAATTAAGTCTATCAAGTCCGTCAAGCTGAAAGTCTGTCAAGCTAAGTTGATTAATGCTTTATGGACTTTATAGACTTTTGACTTGATAGACTAATGATTGGTTGGGTTATAATGACAGAAAAATTGATTTTGATCAAGGCTTTGACATTGCTCAAAAGTTCGAGTTAAAGTAGGATGCCTGTATGGAAAATGAAATAATGAAAAAATTAAAAAATGAAGTGGCTGGGTTTTATGAGTCAGAGGGGAATGCTTTTGGGCATACGAGGCATCATGTTTGGGAATTGATGTTGGATTTTATGGATCGTTTAAAGCCCGGGCAGACGTTGGTTGATGTGGGGGCAGGGAATGCCAGATTGTTGGATGTTGTGCCGGAGGGAGTTAAGTATATTGGATTAGAGCCGAGTGCGTCTTTAAGAGATTTTGCTGTTCGTCGTCTCGAGAATCATAGAGAATCAAAGATAATGGCTGGGGAATTTCCAAAATTAGAATTACCGGATAATTTAGCCGATGCTATTACTTGTATTGCTGTGCTTCATCACGTTCCGTCGGATGCGGAGCGATGGGAGTCGATCAAAGAGTTATATCGGATATTAAAGCCGAGTGGGATTATGATTTTATCTGTTTGGAATTTACGATCTAAAAGATTTTTGTCTTGGGAGATGATAAAGCATGCCTGGTTACGTATCCCGGGATTTAAAGGAGGGGATAGAGGGGATTTGTATTACATCTGGAAGGCCGGCAAAACTCCAAAGAATCGTTATGTTCATGCGTTTACTCTAAAAGAGTTTAAAATGCTTTTTGATGAAAAGGATTGGCAAGTCGAAAGAATAGGGGCTTATGATAGCCGAGGCTGGACGAGTATGTTCTTAGGAAGAAATTTAGTTGCAATAGTAAGAAAACAATAATCGTAACTTTAGTTATAAATAATAATCCCGTTAATCATTAAAAATCCCGGTAAAACCTGGTTCAGGTTCTGACAATTTAAAAACAGCCTTGCGGCTGTTTTTATTGTTACATTGATGGGTAGGTTGGAGCTTCCGGTTGGCTGGGCATTTCCGGAGCCGGAGCGGGAGCTTGCATAGCCGGTGTTTGGTGTTTGGGTGCTTTGAGAGCATCCTTTAAACCTTTGCCCGGTTTGAATTTTGCAACGCGTACCGGAGGGATTTGGATGTGCTCGGTTGGGTTTTGCGGGTTAACACCGGTACGTCCGGCGCGAGTACGGGCCGTGAATTGGCCAAAACCCGCGATGGTTACATCCCCGTCGTTTACAAGCTCGGATGTGACGATATCAACGAATGATTCGACCATGTCCTCTGCTTGTTTTTTGGTGACACCGACTCGATCGGCTATCACATTGATGAGTTCTGCTTTGTTCATAGTAAAAGGTTAGTGGATTAATCCGCAATCCTGAAATTGGATGCGGAAGTAATTATGTACTAAGTATAGCACAATTTGGCTTAAATTGCAACTATTTCACGTATTTGGTCAAGCTTAAGCACTTTATGGGTGTTAATATCTAAACGAATAAATATCCCGTTTATTTCCGCTTCACCTTTTTCGGGTATTTTATAGGGAGCAGTAGATTCTTCTAAAAAGCGCTTAATAGAGCTATTTTTTTCGAATCCGATAACTGAATCATAAGCTCCAACCATGCCCACATCCGTAATTTGAACGGTTCCCATGGGCATGATTCTCAAGTCTGCCGTGGGTACATGGGTATGGGTACCAAAGACAATATTGGCTTTACCATCCACATAATTGGCGAAGGCGTTTTTTTCGCTGGTGGTTTCGGCGTGGACATCCACAATGATGATGGTTTGTGATGAATCGGTAATTTGTTCATTCCAAAAACGGTCGAAGGTAAGGAATATGGAGGATGGATCTTGGGGCATGAATAGCTGGCCTTGCAGGTTTAAAATACTGACTTGGTTATTATTGACGTTCAAGTGCATCCAGCCTTTTCCGGGGAGATTTGGCCCCACGTTAGCGGGGCGGATTAAACGATTGGACCATTTGGGATCATTCAAAAGGGGTAAGCCTTGTTGGTTTTCAAAAACATGATGCCCTGACGTAAAAAAATCAACACCCGCATCAGCGATATCTTGAAGCGTCGTTTTGGTTATGCCGCGGCCGTGAGCCAGGTTTTCGACATTGGCTATAGTGAGGTCGGGTTTGTATTTCTGTTTAAGATCGGGAAGTGTTTTTGCCAGTGCTTTGCGGCCGATTTTACCGACGATATCTCCAAAGATTAAGAAGCTGATTGATTTCATATGGATTACTGTACATTTGTTAAACGTTAAACGTCAAACGTCTAATGTCTAAAGATATTCGTTAATAAAAACCGTCCGAGGTTGTTGGGGGACGGTATTATGAGTTGATGAACCATTGTGCGCAAAAATTCGCTTCATACACTTGGCGTTGCAAGTAGAAGATTTTTTCGGTACCGATAATGGGGAATGTGCCCGGATTTTGCAGACATTCGTATTCCGTTGTTTGATCAACGAAGCGTTCGGGGCCTCTGATGTGGATTTTGGATGATGGTTGGCCGACTGATTTTTGCAAAAAGTGCATCATCCCCAACATAAATCTTTGCCTGTCTTCCGGACGCGGATAATCGATTGCAACATTTGCGGTGAAGTGTCCGTGGCAAGATAAATTCCAAACAAGGAGTTTTCCACGATAACCGATTTCCATACAGAAGGTGTTTTCCAAGCCGGTTCGCAACAAAATGAGGCGGCTTTGCCCATCATCGTAAATATTTTGCACAAAACCCTTGATTTGAGCTGATTTAACATTATTTCTATCAAGGACAAAAGTTTGTCTGCGGGCTTCTTTGAGAAAGTTCAGGTACAGATTTTTGTCGAAATCTTTCATGTGCGCCTCGTGTGTTTTTTGTACCGCTGTAAATATGCTAAAGTGCGCAATCGATTAGTTCTGAAGGTCCGAGTTTATTACTCTAAGTTTGACTTTTACAGCTTTGAGATTAGCGCATCTTAAGGAAAATTTCAATAGCCAACCATTAATTGTGTTAATTGGATTAGCGAGTTTATCAGAGTCATTAATCAAAAAAATATGTTAAAAAAATAGTTCGAATAAACAAAAAAATCGCTTATTAGGGCGACTTTTTTTCGCATGAGGACCAATGGGGCCTCCCTACGCCCTTCGATAAACTCAGGACTTCGGGAGGTACTCATCAAGTGATGAGTAAAAGCGATTATTTCCTTGGCTCTCTACCTGACCTACCGATACTATCAGTAATTCGGGTAGATGCGCAAGTTTAGGGAACTTGCGCGGTTTATTGGGGAACTGCGCCACGAGGAGGCGTCGCAGTTTTTGTTATGCCGAGAGCGAGCTGAAGCAGCGTTGGAACATGTCTTCGAGTTCTTGGCGGGTGAGTGTTGGGTCGAAAGACATTCCGCGTCCAATGTATTTGTACCATATGACATGGAAATCACCGCAAAGGAAATTGGAAACCACCGTGCGGCAATCCGGCGAATGGTCGGGTTGGCCATGATCCTCGAGCCATTCGGCAAAGGCTGCGCCAACTCCACATTCGCAGCCGACCATCTCAATCCGCTCGTCTTCATATGGAAACTTGCGGTTCATGCGCCAATTCAGAATTTCGCAGCTATGTGCATGAGGATTCTCAGCTTCGAACTTCTGAACCAGATCGGCTAAATGACATGTGCAGCCATACCACCAGTATGGATGCATCTCGAAGACGTCGTTCTTGAAATCCGTGCCATACTTGCGCGGCCCCCAACAATCATCGTCTTCCTTTAGTTCACCCGTATGCCGAGCGGTTGCTTCACCAAGCTGACGCAGAAATCGAATCAAGAGCCCTTCGTTGCTCAGTTCATCCGCCGATTTTTCGTTTAGGTCACGATTAACCTGAGCTTGCATAATGATATGCACCGCTTGTTCGATAGAACCGGGTTCCTGCACGTTGACAACGACTGATGTTTCAGTGGTTACAACAGAAATCTTACTATCGGCCATATTGCTCTCCATTGTAAAGGTCTAAATCTCTCCCCGCACTAAACAATCAATGTCGAACATCTAACGTCGAGTGGAGTTGTTCGGTATGGGGAGATTGCGACAGAAGATGTCGCCGGAGATCCGTTTAAGCCGCGAGTGGCGGTTCGGGATCGGGAAGGGGGTTGGTTTGGTTAATCGAGCGAAGCTCGATTACCTTGCCAACCAATGAAAGATTGGGGCGGGACGGCGCCGGCTCATTAGCAATCGAGCGGAACTCGATCACTTGGCTGTAGCCGTTGTCGTTGCAGGGATTTGAGAAAAAATTTTCTATTTTCATTTTGTTTTTTTCTTTTAGATTTAATGCTATCAGCTATCTGCTATCGGCTGACAGCTTATTAAGTGCGCTTAGCAGGATTCGAACCTGCAACCCTCGGGTTAAAAGCCCGCAGCTCTACCGGTTGAGCTATAAGCGCAGTGTGGGGAATTTGCATACAAGGCTACGGGTAGATGAAAGGAGGTGTCTATACCCGGTAGATCAAACTTGCACGCAGTCCCCACCATAACACACAAAAGCTAGGAACAATCACAAATATTTACAGTTTTTTACAAATATTCACAAACTATGTTTGATTTGATTTGTATCTTGTTGAAATTTGATAATGTTTGCTCATGCTTGCATGAGTTATGGTGGAGACGCATGAGAGTTCATGCGTCGAAAGATTGTGGGGTTGCGGACACGCTTGATTTGGCTTGCAGGGTACATTTACCGCTAACATTTTAGGCCCATATTGGCCGCGCACTAATTGCTGATGGCTTAGGGCTAAGAGCTCAGTGCTCTGACCGCTAACCGCTTTCGTGCAGTATCGGTGTCGTTGGCTTTATGGATTCATCCCATTGGGATGATATCTTTCGTTCCTCTCAGGATTTGTATACGATACAAGTACCGCGTACGCATCCCTTGATTTACGAAAAACCCGCTCGCTTCATCTTGCATGCCGCTTCCCCGCCATACTGCATGTAACTTGTAATATGTAACATGAAGTATGGCGGAGTGGCGTACTTTTTTTAGGAGTACGCCGGTGAGTAGTGAGGGTGCGCGACCCTCGGAGAGAGTTAGATGGGAGTACGGTGGTTTGCGCTTTCCACCGCGTCGTTGATTGCCTCGAACCGATCGCGGAGCTTTTGCACTTGCTCTACGCGTTCGGGTTCGGACACCAAAGACACCCAGCGAATTTCGCGGTACTTTTGAGCGTAGCGCCCCGATGCCTCGTCAAAGACGGACTCGGGCACACGCTCAGTTTCCGTGCGAAGCGGCAAAGACTCGAGCCACGAGATCTCCGCCTTGGTTTCCTGGAGTCGCCGAATTGCTTCAGCGATGGTCATCTCCTTGCCTTCTACCTCGATCGAAGTCGTGGCATTGGCGCAGGCGACCTTGGCCTCCAGGGTGACGAGTTCCTCACGGGCAGTTGCAAGTGCCTCGCGAGTCTCGACGAAGTTGAAAGCGGGATTTTCACCCTCCCGGTGCGAAACTACCGTGGCGGCGCGCCGCGACAGTTCCCCCAGCTGACCCTTTAACTTCTTTACTCGACGCAGACCCTGAGCGATGTTCATCTTCGTCATTTTCTTCTCTCCTCTTTTTTTGTTGAAAGTTCGTTGCTCCACCGTACTCCACGTAGCTAGTACATGGGTTATGGCGGAGCGGAGAGATTTCTCTCTACTCGGAAAACATTGTTAATCGTTTATTTTAAACCGTGTTCTTCCAGTAATCTGTCACGTTGTTTTTGTATTGACTCTTGATCCAGGCTGTTCGCTTTAAACAGTTCCGTGATTTTACGTTGTTTTTCTTCCTCGGCTTTATGTTCATCGCAACGTTTGGTTATCCAATTTTTTACTTTTTCAAATTCATCTTCGGTGATTCGGTAAAAAGTAGAGTAATTTCTGTCTTTTCCAATGGATACCATTCTTATGAGTGAAAAAATGATCATTTTATCTTCTGTTGCATCACTCACAACCCCGCAGACTTCGTAGGGATCTGTGTTATCATCGGTGGGGATACTGTCCCAGCCGCATATATCGGCCAGTTCTTGATCGCACGAAGGGCTTTCATCTTCCAATTCAATAATGACATTTCCAAAATCATCCATATATCGTTCTCGCCATTCACCACCCCATTTATCGATGATTTGTTCTTGATTTTGTTTTGGTTGTTCGTACATATTATTTTAAGCTGCGATTGCCGGCTCGCTCCGGGCGTAGTTGTAAGTGCGCTCGAGGTTAACGAGGGTACTTAGTAATTGTTCGTGCCCTGCGGCTTGCAGACAGCTTGCGATATTGAATAATTTTTTGATTTTAAATTGTTGCGTATGTAATTCCGCATCGTCCATTAATTCTCTGCCTGTGATATGCGCCGCTAAAGCTTTTGATTGTTCGCAGGCCATATCGATTGTTACTTGTTCGATGGCTTCCAAGGTTACTGCGGGAATCTGATTTACATAATCTTCAATAATTTTTCTATCATGTGCTCCCATTTTGCCGATGGCGGCCAGATTCCCGAGAGCTGTATCTTCCGCGAGATCATCCAAAGCATCTGCGGTTATATCGAACCAATTCGGCAGATGTTCGGGGATTTTAACTTCGGGTAAATGAATTTCCGTTAAGATTTTTTGTTCCACCCTTGCGCCTGACGCTTGGCGATATTCTGCACCGGTTGTTTGCTCCAAGATTTCTTCCGGTAAATTATCCAAATTTGTTTTTAATCCTTCGGCCGGCAACCATTCCGGATGCTGATTTATTCGTGCGGCTTTGGGGGCGAATAATTTTTCTAACATAATTATTTTATTTCAGTTTTATATTATGATTTTGATTTCTCCGGTAAAGCTCATCATTTCTCCTCGAATGACGAACTTTACAAGAGATCGGATCTTGCGATCCGATTTTCTGTTGCACCCTGAATAAAATGGATTTTCATCCAAGTTCCGGCCTTGCGTGTTCGCTTCTCTTTGGCCCGCAAGCGAGCGCTTGAATTTGTGAGTTGCTAATTACGGGAAGGCTAGATATCCATCAATCACGTCAAACGTCTAATGTCTAACGTCGAACGTGAATGGAGGTTTCCTCCGGACAAGCATGCCGGGAGATGGTGCGATTATCGTACTAAGTACTATGTACTAAGTACTACGTTGTACGAGCTACTTAGCACGGTAAAGATGATGTTTGATTGTAAGGTTTGTGTATGGTTTTTGTTTTTTTTACGAAAATCGAGCTTACGCTCGACCTGCGTTTCGGTAGACTAAATTGCCTTTTGTCTATCGAATGATTGACCCTAACATAGCTTAAAGGTTTTGTCAAGCCCCCCTGGACAGTTTGCATAAAACGTCAAATGTCGAACGTCAAACGTCGGGAAAATGGCTAAAATAAGACCAGTAAAGCAATAATAAAAGTGTCAGGTGGTTAACAAGCGGTAGACAAAAAAGCACCGATGATTAGGCAGTTTTTAGTTTTTGTCATGCCAGCCTTGACAAAATGACCAAAATATGGTATCTTTCTTGGTTCTCTGAAAAGTGTCGGAGGACCTGCGTCGGGCAGAAACCTCGGCAATTTCGCACGTTCCCGCAGTATCTCTTCGCTGTGGGATCAACATAAAAAGGAGAAGAGAAAATGGCAGCAGTATGTGTAATCAATGACAGCGATGATGGACAAAACGAAATGAAAGGGAATAATGAGACGAGTAAAAGAGCGGAATGGCTCTTGAATCGTATGAATTGTGATGGATTATTTGATCAGTCATCTTGTTCATCAGGTGGTGGAAAAAACGTCGACGACTGCATCGAAGCAAGCTCCGCGGGGGATTCAGTGGCTCTCTGTACCGGCGATGAACATGGAACGAGCGCGGACGACAGTGAGTGCAACTGTGGTTCCGAATGCGAGAACCACAGGAACGGCACTTGTTGTCGCCGACCACACCGAGAGCAAGTCGAACTTCAAATCAACGCCGAAACCGGCAAGTTGATTTGCGAGCCCGAGAAATCAGCTTTTGGAGCAAGACTTTTCGCGCTTCTGAAGCGCGAAGCACGCGACCTTGGTAACGAGATTGTGTGCACAGCTGACGAAGTCGTCGACAAACTCGCACAAGCGATGTTCGGCGGCATGAAGCACAACCAAACCGCCTTCGCGTTCGCTACTACGCGAACCGGAGGTTGCGGATGTGGCGGATACGGACGGAACGGAGGCTACGGAAAGTCCGGAGGATACGGTTGCTCCGGAGGATACGGAAAGTCCGGAGGATACGGGCGGACGTAGTCTCTAATCAAAAAACTCGTCTCATGACGAGCTCTCGGGGCTCGCGCATAACTCATGCCGAGCCTTTTTTATTTGCATGAATTATTCCAGTTTAGAATCCCATGCCAATTGCATTAAGCAACGTACAGTTTCTGCGATATCTTTGCTTTCAATTATTGCTCCCACCATCTTGTTGCCCAATGATGATAGCGCAACCTTGTTTCCGTAAACTGTGACATTGCCGTTAAATTTTATATCTTTGCGTGTAATTTGTTTACCTTTAACATTTTTTCTATAAAAAGATAAAGGTTGACTCCTTATTGCCATCACTCGGGTTTGAATATTGAGTTTATCAAGTTGATCTTTATAGGGTTGAAGTTCTTCCGGTGTAAATAGTTTGTCGTAAGCATCATCATTTACAAAGTCGTAAATGTGCCCGGGCTTGGTTTTTATAACATCTTCTAAAATACTTTTTTGCCCTTCTTTGCCCTCGAACATTTTTACAACCGGTTTTTCACCTTGTTGAATTAATGCCAAATCTTTGGAAATATCTTTTATCTCCCTTACCGTTGCTTCCATCTTTTTAAGTTTAGCCTCCGCGAAGGACCTTAATCTTTCGGGGGATTCGGCGGCGAAAAGGGTTTTTTTACCTTTTTCGACCGAGCTCATTAAGCCCAACTCGATTAATGATTCGATGGCCGTGTAGATGGCTTGGCGCGAGAGGCCGATTTTTTTATTAAGATCTAAAACCGAACTGGGGCCAAGCTCGAGAGCGGCAATATAAGTTTTGACTTCGCTTTCCAGAAGCCCTAAGGATTTTAAAATGGGGATGATGTTTCTCATACTTGCAATATCGTACCACGTACAACGTACCACGTACAACGTCATTAATGCATAAGGCAGATAGCGGAACCCACTTCGCTGAAGCTCCGTGGGACATGTAGCTGATAGCAGATAGCTCAAACAACCACTTGTAAAGACCCCCTTTAACAAAGGGGGACAAATATAAAAATGACCCGTAGGGCCATTTTTATATTTTGGGGGATTACCGAGCGTACTCAGTAATTCTTGTTTCTCTGATGAGTGTGACCTTAACTTCGCCCGGGTATTTGAGTTCGGATTCTATCTTTTTGGCGATTTCGCGAGCCAGGTTGGTGGCGTTGAAATCGTCGATGGACATTGGGTTTACGAACACGCGGACTTCGCGGCCGGCTTGGATGGCGTAGACTTTGTCGATTCCGTCGAAGCCTTTGACTACGTTTTCCAGTTCTTCCAAACGTTTAACATATTGCTCTAAAGAGTCTTTACGAGCGCCCGGGCGAGCACCGCTGATTGCGTCGGCGGCTTTGACGATGACAGCCTCCAGGGTTTTTGGTTTATCTTCGTGATGGCCGATGGATTGGTACCAGATCTCTTCCGGGAAACCGAATTTTTTGAGGATTTGGACACCGAGTTCCGGGTGACCGCCTTGTAAGTCGTGGTCGACGGCTTTGCCGATATCGTGGAATAAGCCGCCTTTTTTACAAATCGCAACGTCGGCGCCGAGTTCTTCACCCAAAGCTGTGGCGATGAGGGAAACCTCAATGGAGTGCTGGAGAATGTTTTGGCCGTAAGAGGTACGGTATTTTAGACGGCCTAGAATCTGCACCAATTTTGGATCGATACCGGCCATGGAAATGCCGAGTTCGAACAGGGCATCTTCGCCGGCTTTTTTGATATCGAGTTGAAGTTCTTTCTTAGCCTCATCAACCGCTTCTTCGATGCGGCCCGGGTGGATGCGGCCATCGGCGATAAGCTTTGTGAGAGACCGGCTGGCGACTTGTCGGCGAATGGGGGAGAAGCCGGAGATTGTGATCATGTTGGGCGTATCATCTATAATGAGTTCGCAACCGGTTAGTTGTTCGATGGCTTTGATGTTTCTGCCTTCACGGCCAATTACGCGGCCTTTCATTTCATCGTTAGGAAGCTCCACATTTGTGGTTGTGGTTTCTGTGACGTGGGAAGCGGCGATACGCTGGATGGTTACGCCTATGATGTTGCGTGCCTTACGTTCGATTTCATCGGTTTCCATTTGTTCCAGTTTGCGGACACGGCTCATGAGCGTGTCTTGATGTTGTTCCTCAACCAAAGAGAGCATGCGTTCTACGGCTTGGTCTTGCGTGAGACCGGCAACTTCTTCGAGTTTTTTGCTTTCCTCGAGTTTCATAGCCTCTACTTCGGTGGATTGTTTAACTAAATTTTCAGCTTTAGCATCCAAATCTTTTTTAAGATCATCGATTTCGAGCATCTTTTTGGAAAAAGAATTTTCGCGTTCGTTTAACTCTTTTTGTTGATGCTTTAACTCTTCCAGAGCTTTCTTTTCTTCTTGGCGAGCATCCTCCAAGATTTTGATGGCTTTATCTTTAGCACGGACCATTACTTCCGCTTCTTTGGATTCGGCATCTTTAACTATTTTTTCCGCTTTTGCGTTAGCCTCCTCAATAGAGAGTTTGGCTGATTTGGCTTTTTGGCCGTAGTAGATGGCTGCACCGCCGCCACCTGCCGCAAGACCCAATACCAAGGCGATAAATTCGTACATAATTTATACGCTCGGTGTGATTGTTCGTGTTGTACAAAACCCCTGCAAATATTACCAAAAATTTATCAAGTTTTTCCAAATTTTAACTAATTACTACTTGTTGTTTGGTTGATATTCGCATCTTGGTTAGATTTGGGAAATATTTACCCAAATAAAGCTCCAAACACCAGCTTCCGGAAATTTTCACTTAAGATTTTATAGAGATTTACAGCACGAACAGTTACATCCGAGACGGTTAATAACATTAATTTCTGCACATATAATGTAGCAGGGTTAAGGGAGGTTGGCAAGGCTATTGCTTGAACTATGATTCAAACAATAAGTTCATCCAACTTTTTAGCGTCTTTCAATTCGTATGGTCCGATTCTTGTTCGGCGTAACTCTGTGAGGTATGCTCCGCAACCAAGTTTTTTGCCGATGTCGTTGGCGAGAGAGCGGATGTAGGTGCCGGAAGAGCAGGTGACTTTGAATTTTAAAATCGGGTAGTTGTAATCGGTGATAACAAGTTCGGTGATTTCTACTTTTTTTGTTGGGCGGAGGTGCTCCACATCTTCACCGGCGCGGGCAAGCTCGTAGAGTTTTTTGCCTTTAACTTTTTTAGCGGAATAGGCCGGAGCTTTTTGTTCGATTGAGCCGCGGAAACTTTCCATAACTTTTTCGATTTCTTCTTGACTTGGGATGTAGGACGTAGGACGAGCGACGATCTCTCCCGTAAGATCATATGTATCTGATGTTGCTCCCAGAGTCGCGATAGCTTCGTAGGTTTTGTCGAGACCGACTACGGCTGTAAGTTTCTTTGTGGCACGGCCAATGCCGACGATTAAAAGCCCGGTGGCAAAAGGATCCAAAGTACCACCATGGCCAACTCGGCGGGTGTTGAATTTTTTTCTGATCACGTTAACAACATCGTGCGAGGTAAAATCGACCGGTTTATCGATGAGTAACAGAATACCTTCTTCGGGGATCATAACCGTATCGTACAACGTACAGCGTACAACGTACAAGGTTATGGAGGTTGAGAGTGTGTAGTTATTGACTTTTTTGCGGTTTTCTACTTAAATGCGGGTAGATCTTTCAAGCGTGGAAAGGAGTTTGCGATATGGAACTAAGTTATCCGGCTTTGGAGGGTATTAATAGCCCCAAACAGTACCAAGGTCCGATCGTGTTGTTGTCATACTTGGATGCGCATTACGGTGGGTGTATTCCCAGGTATGCTTGCGGGCACAGAGCCGCAAGAGTATTCATGTTTAAGACACCAAAAGTGCTTTATAAGATGTTTAAAAAACAGTATTTACTGGCTTCGGTTGGTAGCAATGTCGATGTGATTTTGTTTGATCCGGAGAGGTTGAAAGGAAAGGTAAGTGGGCATCGTGAAATGACTATGTGCCCGCGTTGTTTTTTTGAGAAGGCACTTGGCGAATTGGATCCTGTATGCCCCAAATGCGCAAAAAGAATACGTAATGGACAAATTGTGTGCTTGGTTCGATACAGCCAATTAAATCTTGCGCAGAAAAGGTTTGTCAAGGTTTTGAAGGTAAATTTTGAAGGTGTTTCTTGGGCGGTTTGTTGCTGCGCAAGATCCGGATCCGCCAGTGTACTGAAAAAACAATTCATTTGGGATGGTGACGCACGCGACCTGCGTAATCTCTAGATCGGGAAAAAGTGCAAAAAGTTCTTTTTTAAGGCTCAAACCACCCCAAAGGGTGGTATTTTTCTTGACTTTTTAGCCAAAATTTACTAAGCTCAACCGTATGAATGTAAGTGATTTAGCGCGTAGACTTAAGGTTACGCCACAAGAATTGTTGGAAAAGCTGCCAAGCTTGGGTTTTGATATTGGCCAACGCGCCGTCAAACTCGACAATAGAATAGCCGAGCAGATTTTTAAGAAGTGGACGCAAGAGGTGAGGCGCCAAAGATTGCGCGGGCAACTTTTGGAATTATCGGGTGAAGCCGCAACCGCGGCCGGCGTTACCACAGAGAAGAAAAAAATTACTTTACCGGCTGTTATTATCGTCAGAGAATTGGCGGGTAAAATGAATTTGCCGGTTACGCGCGTTATTCAAGAATTGATGAAAGCCGGCATTTTGGCATCGCAAAACGAAAGATTGGATTTTGAAACGGCGGCTATAATTGCCGATGAGTTGGGTTATGAGGCTGCGCAAGAAAATGAAAATGCGAAACAAGTAAAAACCGAAGAAGAAGCGCAAGATAAATTGCAACGCAGAATAGAAAGCGATTCGGAGGAAGATATGGTTTCCAGGCCGCCCGTTGTGGTGGTTATGGGGCATGTTGACCATGGCAAAACAAAAACTTTGGATGCAATCCGCCGAACGCATGTTATGGACAGCGAAGCCGGTGGAATTACTCAACACATCGGTGCTTATCAAGCCGTTCGAAAGAATCGATTAATCACTTTTATCGATACTCCCGGGCACGAAGCTTTTACGGTTATGAGATCCCGCGGTGCCAAAGTGGCGGATATAGCGGTGCTGGTTGTGGCGGCTGATGATGGTGTGCAACCGCAAACGCGTGAAGTTATAGATATTATCAAAGCCGCGAAAATTCCTTTTGTGGTTGCACTTAATAAGATTGATAAACCCGAAGCGGATGTGGATCGTGTTCTGGCGGAACTGGCAGAAGCCGGAGTAACAACAGAAGCGTGGGGAGGCGATGTGCCAATGGTAAAGATCTCCGCAAAAGAAGGCATCGGCATTGATGATTTGTTGGAAGTGATTTTGTTAATTTCCGATATGAATGCCGAACAGTTGAGATCCAACCCCGGCAGGCTGGCAAGCGGAACCATTATTGAAGCGCACGTTGATAAGGGCGAAGGTCCCGTTGCCACGGCGCTTGTTCAAATAGGTACTTTAAAGCGCAACGATTATCTGGGAGTCAATAATGAGCTTTTGGGTAGAGTTCGCGCAATGCGCGATTATAAAGGCGACACTGTTGATGTTGCCCCGCCGGGAACTCCGGTAAAAGTTTTGGGTTTTAAAAACGCTCCCTCGGTTGGCGATATTTTTGAAGTGCCAAAAGATTGGCGCGCTTTGGAAAAACGCAAACCCAAGATGGGTAATTTGGCTACTAACCAATTCACTGCGGTTAAGAGTGTTAAGGAAGAGAGTACAAATAAACAAGGCCACAAAACATTAAATATTATTTTAAAAGCGGATGTGCTGGGTTCCCTGGAGGCGATTTTAGGAATGTTCGAAAAAATACGACACGAACATGTAAGCGTTGAAGTCATTAAAAAAGGGTTGGGCAATATTACGGAAAACGATGTTGATGCGGCCGCATCGGCCGAAAATTCGGTCATATACGGTTTCAACACGGTGGCTACAACGCAAGCATCGGTTATGGCTCGTGATAAGAGTGTGCAATTGGCGACCTATAAAATTATTTATGAATTGATGGACGATGTTATTTCGAGACTTAACGCCATGTTGCCGGATGAGGTGATACGCACAGAGTTGGGTAAGGGCGAAGTGGTTGCCATTTTCAGAACCGAAAAGGATAGGATGGTTGTTGGGTGTAAAATCAAAACAGGCATGGCCAAAGCCGGAGCCAAGATGATCGTTTGGCGCAAAGAAGGCGAAGAGGAGCAACCGATTGGTCAAGGTGAAATTGAATCTTTACAGGTGGGCAAAGAGAAGGTGAAAGAGGTATCTTCGGGGCAAGAATGCGGAATTTCTTATCATGGCAAAGAAAAGCTTGAGGTGGGTGACAGATTGGATATTTACACCGAAGAATCGAAGACACAAAAAGTTGAAATACCTAGATAATCCGAATATCGAATGTCGAATTTCGAATGTCGAATAACAACAACATATGAGGATGATTTATACTTGCTATTGAAGTCGTAGTGTTAATAAGATGTTGTTAAGTGGGTTGCATATTTATTGAGGATTATCTATCCTTAGAGAACTAACAATATTATTTTGTATTTTGTTAATAGTATCTTGTTTTGAGCAGTAACTATATGAAATTAGTTTTTGCGAAATTCGAAATACGAAATTCGAAATACGTTTAAAAATTATGAGTTTTGTATTTACAGATGACAATTTTGAAAAAGAGGCGATGAAGGCCGGCGGCCCGGTTTTGGTTGATTTTTGGGCACCGTGGTGCGGCCCTTGCCAGATGATGGCGCCCATTGTTGATGAGCTGGCTACCGAACTTGAAGGAAAGATTAAAGTTGGTAAGTTAAACGTTGATGAAAATCAAGCGACAGCCGGCAAATATGGAATTATGTCGATTCCCACGATGCTGTTATTTAAAGATGGGGCGGTGGCGGAGCAGATAGTTGGTGGAATGCCAAAAGATGCTTTAATGTCGAAGCTTGAGAAATTCCTTTAAAACCAGCTAATGGCCGATAGCGTATAGCAAATAGCCACAAAAAAAGTGTAAACTGCAAAGAGTGTACTAAGTTACCTTAGAATTTTTTGCAGTTTTTTAGTTTATACTGATTTTAAGGCCAGATATTGACTTTTTTTACGGTTTGCTTTAACATGTGCCCATCATCGATCGGGGTACGAGTACCCCATCAAGTGCTCGTAAATTTGATTTTTGTGCCTGGTAACACAACTATCAATATTAAATAACAAAGTACAGATAATAAATAACAAAGCAATATGATCTTTATTATTTATTATTTATTAATTAAAGCGTAGCGTTAGTATGTTACACATAAGATTAACTCGTATCGGCAAAAAGAAGCAGCCGGAATACCGCCTTATAGTTTGTGAGAAATCGCGCGATCCATGGGGTAAGGCTTTGGAAATCCTTGGCCATTATAACCCGAGGACAAATCCGGTTACCGTAACCCTTAAACAAGACCGCATTACGCATTGGATATCCAATGGTGCTCAATGCTCTGATACGGTTTGGAATTTACTGGTAGACCAAGGCGTGGTAAAGGGCGAGAAACGCAAGTCCATCAGGTTATCGAAGAAGCGTCATGATGCGATTGCGAAAAAGCAAAAAGCGTCCGATAAGGTTAAAGAAGAAGCCAAAGAAGAGGTAAAAGCTCCTGCCGCACCGGCTCCGACACCCAAAGAAGAGGTTCAAGCGGAAGAGCCGAAAGCAGAGGAAAAGCCCGTGGAGGAAGCACCGTCGGAAGAGCCGAAAGCTGAATAAAAGTTTAAAAAGAGCGCAAGCTCTTTTTTGCTTTGTTAAGCGTTTCGTTGACATTTAGGGGTTTTCGTGCTATCCTTTGTTCATGTTTTAAGCGAAGGTGCCGCTTGGGACCTGTAAATTACAATTAACATAACTTGCCCGCACCGTAAATTTGTAACATGTGATATGTTGCAAATTAAAGAAGGTAAGTTGCAAATTTTAATCCGTGACGCGTGTATCGTTATTTGCCAACGGTGAATACGATTTACGGTGCGGATATATCGCCGATATGGCAGAAGAGTTTAAGGACCAGCAGTTTATTGAATTCTTGGTGAAATCCATTGTGAATCACCCGGATGATGTTCGTACAGAACGAACAGTTGACGAGCGCGGTGTGCTCATTACCCTGTACATCAACCAAGATGATATGGGTTATGTGATCGGCCGCCAAGGCCAAACAGCCCGCGCACTCCGTATCTTGTTAAAAACGGTCGGAGCCAAAGAGAACGCGCGCGTAAACCTTAAGATTTTTGAACCGGAAGGCGCACGCCAAGCACATCAAGATCAAAAGGTCGCATCGCCGGCCAGATCAACCGAAGAGGCTTCTCCAATTGATCAGGATCTTGCGGATCTCGGAATCTAAATATCAATTAAAAATTATGAATTACCTATTAACAATTAATGGGTGATTCGTAATAGATTCAGAAAAAAGACGTTTAGGCGTCTTTTTTCTTGTGAAGTAGAATATTATTCGGTTTACAGTTTGTAAAGAAAAAAGTTTATCATGAGTGATTATGGTTACCAGGTAATTTTTGATGAAATGAGTTGATCTCGAGGAACTTGTAATTTTTAACTTGATGAACCGTCCGTTTCGTGAGATGATTCGGTCATGAAAAATAACACTAAGTTGCACGTTGATGTTTTGACCATATTCCCGGAAATGATAGATGGATATGCATCACAGTCGATTTTAGGCCGCGCTCAAAAAGCCGGAGTACTTAATGTTGAATCGTATGATATTAGAAAGTACACATCCGATAAGCACGGCCACGTGGATGATAAGCCTTTTGGCGGGGGGCCGGGGATGATATTGCAGATTGAGCCGATTTATAAAGCACTTCAGAAAATTAACGTCGCGCGTCAAACGTCTAGCGTCAAATGTCGGGGGAAACTTGTTTTAGCGGAGACCAATTTGCCAAAGTCAAAAGTAAAGTTAAAGACGAGGGTGATATTGACCAGTGCCAAGGGAAAGCTTTTTACTCAAAAAGACGCGAAAAGATTGTCCAAATACGATCGGTTGGTGTTTATTTGCGGTAGATATGAAGGAGTTGATGAGAGGGTTGCAAAGTATTTGGTGCATGAAGAATTATCCATCGGTCCTTATGTTTTAACGGGCGGTGAGTTAGCGTCACTCGTTATGACCGATGCGGTTGCAAGGTTGCGCCCCGGAGTTTTGGGAAAACAGGAATCTCTGAACGAAGAATCTTGGAGCGACGGGGAAAATCGCGAATATCCGCAATACACAAGACCTGATAATTTTTTAGGCATAAAAGTGCCGCCGGTTTTACTCTCCGGAGATCATAAAAAAATCGCCGAATGGCGAAAACTAAATTGTCTGAATCTTGATTAAACTTGATTCATTATCAGATTACCTTGATTACTATCTTTTTTTAGCCGGTTTTTTATCTTTGGCGAATGCAAAGATGATGCTTGATAGTGTGGCTAACAAACCAAAGCCGGTCATGGTTAAGAGAAGCGGAATGTAGCCGTAGTTGTAGGAGATGAAGCCACCGAGTGCCGCCGCGATGGCTAAACAAAAGGTAAGGATAAAACCGTGAGCGTGCAATAGGGTTTCATGAAAAAAATCTTCTATGGTTTGGTGGGTAAGGTGCATCCAAGATGTTTTCATGAAAGCGAAACCAAGCCCAAGAACAATTTGTGCCAGAAAAATGTGGCTCATCGTATAGGAATAAAGATAAACGACCGGGGTGATGGAGATAAGCAAAGAGCCAAAGAAAAGGCCGCTTTTTATGCGGAGAATGTAATCGCCGTGGGTTAAAAATAGCTCGAAGATCCAACCAAAGAATGCCTTGGCTGTCAGGAATATGGAGTAGGATAAAGCTATTGTGAGCAAGGTTGCGTCGGCGATGCGGTCGATTAAGAAGATAGGTAATATCGGTAGAATCAAACCAAAAGCGCCGGCCAAGATGATATCGGTTGCGGCGAGGAGTTTGGCGCGATGGGTTACCATAGTTTTTGTTTGTGTGTGCGCATACCCAGACGGTTATAAATATAAACCATTACAAGCGCGGCGCAAAATAAGGTTGTTCCAACGTAAAGTAAAAGAGCGGGAATGCCTTGCATCTCGGCGATGAAACCGCCGATTGCGGCCAAGCCCGCGGCAACGAGTGTGCCGGTTGCGTAATACGGCTCGTTATATTTGCCCGAGGGTAAACTGCAAGTTTGGCTTACGAGCCGCGACCATGCCGGCTCGGAAAAAGCCACGCCGATTCCGTAGATCATTTGGATAACGAAGATATCAAGCATGTCGCGGGAAAGAAGGTACAGGAAAGGGGAGAGTACGATAAAAATACTGCCAAACCAAAGCAGGTATTGCGTGCGATAGCCTTTGGTATCGGATTGTGATGAGAGTTGGGTAAACGGCCTTAGTATCGCCAAGGTCATAAGAAAGATAGCCTCGGCCATGCCCACCGTTAATAAGCTGGCATTTGGGATGCGTTCGATCAGAAATAACGCAAAAATTGGCGTTAATAAACCAAACGCTATCAAATAAAACATGTCTCCTTGAATAATCGTCCGTATCCAGCGATTCATGGAACTATTATAACATATACTCGTCGCTCGTCCTACGTCCCCTCCGGACAGAGCCTCTGGGCGGCGCCAAACGTCCCACGTCGAAACACTTGCATTTTCAGATGTTCCTTAGTAACGTAGTAATAGAATCAATAAAGCGAAGCGATTCAATCATTATTAATTGTTAATTGTTAATTCGCGAGCGATAGCGAGCATTGTATGGATTACGACAAGCAATATAAAACATCATTGGACAAGCCGCCCGGCGCCGATCAAGGTGAAAGGAAGGGTTGGAAATGGTTTGGGATTGCGTTGGCCGTGATAGGTTTTTTGTTTCTTTTTGAGAGGTTTGTTCCGTTGCTTAAATTGTTAACTTACTGGCCATTTTTGTTGATTTTGTTGGGCGGGTTGTTTATTTGGAAATCTAAAAAATAGCCTCTAGCTTCTGGCTTCTAGCTTCTAGCCTCTAGCCTCTAGCCTCTAGCTTATTGATATTAGATAATGGCGTATATTGCTCAAAGATTGGGCCATTTTTTATATCTAAATGTTTAATTATAGTGAATTTGATATATATTTTAGACAGAATATTTGGCTAAATCATGCGGAAAAGTTAAGAGAATATCTTGTTACTCTTGACAAAATGGCCTATTTATGATATATTTATACGTCAGGCTGAAAATGCCCAAGTCGTGCCTGATAGGATTTAACCTTAAAATTTTGCTTTAAATCTCGTAGGAGAGCGAGAAATATCGAAGCTAAAAGTCTATCAAGTCCATCAAGCTAAAAGCTAGGGGAATTTTTAGATAATATGCTAACAAAATCCGCTCTCCAAAAAGGCGGATTTTTTTGTAAGCCTGAATTCACTCACAATCAATTGGTAATTCACAGCCTAAGGCTGATCCGCCTATGGCGGAGTAATTGGTAATTGTTAATTGAGAGTTGGTGGAGTCATGCGTACAAGCGGTGAGCGGGAGCATTTTAATGGTTTGTATGCCATGTAGCTATTTTGACAATTTAACGATCAAAACAACTCAGACCCAGATTAACTATGATTAAAATAATTAACTATAATCTCTATATGATGAAATTTCATCAGATAGGAATTATGGTTAATGTGAGTTTGTAATTTTAGTTAATTTGGGTCCTTGGTTAGTTTGATCGAGATCTTTGCTCGGCAAGGATCTTTAATACTTAGCAGATAGCTGATAGCAAATAGCTGTTAGCTTTAAGACTATGTCTATAAATTTAACCAATCCAACATTTGGATTTGCTCCGATGTTGTTGCATGTTCCGCTTAAAAAGTTAGAAAAGCTTGCAGTGCAAGCGCCGAACTTTTTATTCGCATAAGGTGGAAAATCTCTCACGTAAGTGGGAGGCTCGAATGAACTTCTAAGAATTATCTTGGAGGTTTTGAGAGCTTAGCAACGATAAAGTGCTTTGCAATTCCCTTCTGAATCAAGTTCCCGAATATTTCGGGACTTTGAACACAGAAAGAAAAGGAAAGAAAATGGAAAATTTCAAGAAGTCTGTCGCCGCTACCGCTTCCCGTCTCGCTACCCTCGGTTCCTGGCCGTCGTACATCAACGCGGAGGAGAGCCTGACATCGCGGATTCCGGACGGTGACGACAAGGCACCCGGGTTCGACGCGGGGTTGGCTTGTGCGTTGGATCTCATTCCGCGTGACAAGCAGACACTCTCTGCCGTACTGCACGCGGCGTACACCGAAGCCGCGGTGGAGCAGGTTCGGCGCGAAGTCGAGTTTTCCGACGAAGAGTTCGCGGAGAGTGAGACCTGTTGGTGGCTCGCCGCCTGCTCGGTCTGCGACGAGGGTGGTATCGACGCCGAGGCGTTTGACGCGCAAATCGCGCAGTTCAGCGATTTGGCGGAAAATACATCGGCCCGTGTCGCCGCCGCCCGTAAGGAGTACGCCAAGATGGGTCAGTTGTTTGGCCTCATCGACGGCGTTCCGGTCGCCAAGGCTGATGGAGGCATGCAAGGTGCCTACATCGCCGGTCATGACTGGGCCGTTCAGCCAGCCCCGCAGTACGGATTGTTCTTCGTCGGCACCTTTCGTGAGTCGCTCGGACTCGAAGAGTTCGAGTGGTCGGATAAGACCGATACGCAAGGGCGCCCGATGAGTGGTCCGGTGCACGGGTCGCGTCAGTTCGCGAAGGCTTCGTCCTTCGACGAGTTGGCGCGGGTGGTTGCCAAGGTGCGAGAGCGCCTCGGATAATCTCCCAATCGAGAGGCTTTGCTCTCGATGTCCCTCTTTGCCCCGCCTGCCTCGCAAGCGAAGCGTTGCGGGCAGGTAAAGAGGGTAAACTGAAAAATGTTCTTTACAAAGGAGGTTTTTGAGGAGTTGCACTTGTAGCTCCTCTTCTGAATTGACTGCAGGATTCCCTCTGATTAAATGATAAATCATTTAATCTGTCTCCCTTTACTTAAAGGGAGCTTGTAGCGGGGATGGTGAGGTGGATTTAGAAAAACAAAAAATTAGGAGGATTAAAAACAAAAAAAGAGATTTTTTTCTAACAACCGGGTACCCTCGTGTGAAAACACGTATAACCCCTCTGCTTGTGATGTTGGGTGTGAAAGCCTAAGCACACAGGAAGTCAACGCAAGTTGGCCGGAGCAGGGGAGGGTTCCTTGCTTCGGGAGAAATTTTTGAAAAAGTTCAAGCGTGTGGTTGTGATAGCTCCCACGAGGAGCACGTGTGTCAATATCAGCGTCGTTCTCTCTAACGACGAAATCCCGCCGACCTTGCTCATCGAGGAAAAGGGTGAGGAGCTGGCGGACGCTGTGATTCACTTGGAAGAAGGTGGATTCGGTGTTGTCGCGGGAACCGGAACCGGTAAGACGGTTGCGATCCGCGACATTTGTGCTGCGGTGATCGAAAGTGAGAAGCAAGTTGATGTTGTGACCCGTGAGCATGAAGCCACGGATTACACGTGGACTTGCAATGTTCTCGTCGTGACGCCGGGCGTTGCCGTGAACTGGCTGAAGAGCCGGAAGATCACGGCTGACGACCTCGTCATCATCGATGAGATTCATCAGACATCTGAGCATCTCGAGCTCGCTATGGCACTGGCCAAGCGAGTGGGATGCACGTTCATCTGGATGAGTGCAACCATCGACCCGACCAAGTACCAGGCTTACCTCGGTGCTCGGTCGGTGATCAGGTGCGAAGCGATGGATCCTGCTCGACGGGCATATGTTGAATGTGTTCGCTCGGGTGGAACTGACGAATCACGACGGCCGATTCCTATCTTTCCCGATCGTATCCTCCTTGAAAAGATGGATGCGATTGTGGCTGAGAAGCGCGGGGTTGCGGTGTTTGTGCCGACCCGTGCTATGGCCGAGCAAATGGCTGAGGATTTTTCTGATGTGGAGGGGCTCCATAGTGAGTTCTATCACGGAGGGGAAACGGCGGATAAGCTCCGTCCGTATCTCTTGGGAGAAGTCCCTAAGCCGTTTATCGTCTTCATGACGATTGCCGGCGCCAGCTCGCTTAACATTGCGGGCTTGGATACCGTGGTCATCGTCGACGAGTACTACACTCAGGTGTTGCGGAAGGGCGGTGTGAAGTCGCTCGAGAAGTTGCACTTGGGGAATAACGAGCTCTTGCAGATGGGCGGCCGCGTGAATGGTCGATCCCGGAACGGCAAGGTTTATATCTTGACCGATCGCGGTGAAATCGATTTTCACAATCTCCAGCCAGTCGCACCCGAGTTCGTTTTGGGCGGAGACTTGGAGCGGGTTGCACTTACATGCGCCAAGCTCAAGGTTGATGCTCGGGAATTGGACTTGATCGGCCACATCGACCTCGTTGCATACTCGCGTATCGTAGAAAGATTTCGCGAGCGTGGGCTCATCAAGGAAAACGGCGACCTGAAGCTTACCGATTACGGTGCCAAGGTCGAGCGTTTGCCGGTTGAGCCGCATTGGGGCGAGATGTTGGTTCGTGCGGAGGAGCGGGCGGACATCGAACTGATGGATGTGCTGATTACACTCTCCTCAATCGATCAACTGCGTTCCTTGGTGCGCTCCGAGTTTTGGAAGCGCGAGGGTTTGGTTGTGGAGGGGAGTGATCATCTCACCTCGTACAACATTGTGGCCATGGCACTAAACAAGTTCGGCTACATGAAACCTTCGGACTTGGGTTATGAGTACAAGCTTCGCGGCGACTGGTTCAATAAACGCCATGGAGAGGTTGATGAGTTGGGAGAGTTTCGGGCATGGTGCGAGGAGTGCAAATTCACGCCCAAAGCCATCAAAGAAGTTCTCTTGGCTATGAAATCAGTCTACAGGGTCATGGGACACAATATCCTGGATCCGGAGGACTTTCCGATTGTCACCACTGACTCGGATTTGCACAAGAGGTTCTTGGAACTGCTCGCGGAAACGCAGTCCTTGGATTTTGTGCAGAACGAGCAATACTCCGGATTCAATGGTCAGGTTTGGCGGGCCGGTTCATCGGTGGCATATGGCGCCAAAATTTTGGGCGTTGTGCGCAGGTGGACAGACAAGAAGGGTATTTTGCGCGCGACCATCGAAGGAACGAATGTTCCGGATGAGCTCGTGCAAAAGTATGCAAGAAAAGAAGTGTCGGATGTGAACATCTACGATGGCGAAAGCTACGCGGTGTACTTTTACGGCACTTTCGCGGGCGAACGTTTGGAATCTTGGAGCGAGATTTGTAAACCGGATGAGATTCCGGCCGAGTATCAAACCAAGCTTCCCGCAATGTTTGCCGAGTGGGTGGTTATGCAGATGTGTTAATCACCCAATCGCGTTTACGCGATGTCCCTCTTTATTAAAGAGGGTAACTGACAGAACTTTAAAAAGGAGGTTTTTGGGGAGTGTTACTTAGCACTCTCCACTTTGAATGACTTTTTAACGTCAAACGTCGAACGTCAAACGTCGAACGTGGGAAGTTGAAAGGTTTGAGAAGGTAAAATGGTACGGATAATCACAAGGATTATCCCTACAATATGAAAATAAAAATGAGTGAAAACTCGGAGGAGGATTTGAGATGGAGTCTTTGGAAAATTTAAAATCTGTGCTTGAGGCGAACCGAAAGGTTTTGAAGAGAGCGCATGAGCTTAATGAGCGAGCGGGGAGGGAAGTTTTTCCTCTTTTGCAGACTCGTGAGCTGAACGCGTTGGTTCTGAAATGCTTGAACGGCGCCAGGTGCGCGAGTGAAATCCGGAGTGTGGAATGCCTTAGGCTTCCGCAGCTGGATGAGGCTCAGGTGGCGCAGGTTTTGCTCGATTCTCCGGATACCATCATGGTGCTGGGGAAGGAGCGAACGGTGGAGTATCGCGCGAGAATGTTTCCGCGAATTACCATCGAAAGCACTGAAGTCAGAGAGTGCACTTGGAAGGATCTTCCCGATGAGTGCATCTGTCTTCCCGACGGCCGTCCTGTTGAGTTGAGGTTTACTTGGGATTATTGGATCTCGTTTTCGGGGTTCGATACTTCTCAACTTAAGGATCAACTAAAGGAAAAGGTAAACGAAGATCAGTGGGCAAAGTTTGTGAAAAAGCCCGCGATTGCGTTGCCGAATTCCGCTGATCCGGAGGCACGTGTTGCGCCTGTCGAAAAGGTGCAATACGGAACTTGCGTTGCAACAGGTGAGCCTTTGATGGCTTATGGCGCCACGGAACCGAACTACGGCACGCGCTATGAAGGCGCGCCGGAGTTTTTTGCCAAGTGGGTTCGCAGTGAGGTTGAAGCGCAGAGTTTGTGCGCATCTTCAGAGCGGCATCTAAAGCTTCTGAATGCGAAAGCGGTTGTAGAAGCCGAGAAAAAGGTCAAGCTCAAGGGCGCGAATGAATTGCGCGCCCGCCTGCAAGATCTGTATCGCATGTACGGCAGTGATCCTGCTTTGCCGAAAAACTTGCGCGACAGATTGCTTTCCCTCTCTTACGATTCCGGGTATGAATGGAACCTGGATAGCTGGGAAAAGAAAGCACAATCACTTGTGGCGCAGGTTGACCTTGCGGCCAAGAAGATCGAAGCGGACCGTGAAGCCGAGCGTTTGGCAATGGAATCCGCGAAAGCACGCGAAGTTGAAGTCTATGGCGTAACCGGCTCATTGCTGGATGCGGCACGGGCTTTGGCGGAACGTGCAGTTGAAAACCATGGCCGGGAAGCGGAAGAGATCTTCATGGAAGAGCTTACCGCACCGTATGGGCGCGCTCGCCGTCAGGAAGCGATTCGTGGAAGGTTGGGAAATGGAGGCGCGACCTCTAATTTCTACAATCTTTCGCGCGCAAGTGATGTTGATGCGGTTCTCGAAGCGGCTATCAAGCTCGTGAACGAGAAGCATATCGTGACCCTGCAAAAGACGGTTGCTTCCACCAAGCCGCAAACTTCGGCAGACCCCAAAGGTTTTGATATGGGGCAATTGTTCGGAGGAGTGGCGAAGGAGGTGAAGAAGCGAGGAGGGAAGAAATCCCCCAAATCACGCTGAAGCGTGATTGTCCCTCTTTATTAAAGAGGGTAGGCTGAAAAATGTTCTTTACAAAGGAGGTACTTGAGGAGCTGCAAGCTTGCGGCTCCTCTTCTGAATTGACTGCAACATTTCCTATGATAAATAATAAATTATTTAATCTGTCTCCCTTTACTTAAAGGGAGCTGGCATGGGGATGGTGACGTGAATTCAGAAAACAAAAACAGAATCTATAGGAAGGAGTACGGACAGGCGGTTATGCTGGCCGCGTGCAGTAGGGTTCCGGGAATGAAGCCTGCGATTTGTTCGGGATGCAGGATCGACACAGTTGACATTGCAGAAGAAAGGGATGCGTAACAATGGATGATTATTCCAGAATGAGTTTACAGGAGTTGGAGATTTTTCGCGATCATCTGGAGAGTGCCAGAAATGGTTTCTTGCAGATGATAAGCGGTGGGGTGGATCCTTGCGCAGAAGAGACTTTGCTGGAATATGAGCAAAGGATTACTGCGGTGGATGCGGAGATCGCCAAACGCAAGGTCGAAGAGCGGGAGTTTCACCGCAAGACTTTGCAATCGGCTATCGACGTAATAACCGAGCTCGAGGCCATCACGGACAATCGTTTGTATAGCGAGATGTCCAATGAGCGGTTCGAGGCAAGGTTGGCACATCTGCGCGATTTGCAAAAAAACTTGGAAAGGATGAGGAAGGATCTGCTGGGTGAATAAAACTCAGTGGAGCGCGCAGAGGCATTCCTTTAAGGGTTTGCTTGCGTCGTTCCGCCATCTTCATCGCACAGAAATGGATGAGATTTCTGCGGCACGTGAAGTGCTCAAGAAGCACGCGGATCTCATTCGTGAGTACGAAGCTCTGGAGGAGCAGGCCAATGCCATGGCTCCCGAAGGGCACGTACGCTGCCAAGCGGTGCATCACGGGTTGTTGATCTGTGATGAGATTGCACGTATGAATAATCTACCGCAGGATTGGGTTGTTAGCGTGGTGGGTGATCTGTGTTACTGCCCGTTGCATCATGCGCATGCGGACGTAGTCAATGCACCCACAAGGGAGACCGCGGAATTTAACCACCGGCCACGAGTTGTGGAGGAGGTGGTGAGGAGGCGGTAATCTCCCAATCCAACGCTTTGCGTTGGATATCCCTCTTTGCTAAAGAGGGTAAATTGAAAAATGTTCTTTAGCTTACCGGAAGCAGTGACGAATCTTGTTGCTGCTTCCGGGTTGAATTGGTTACCCGACTCTCTCCCCTTGGTTTCACTTGTGGAACCAAGTTGTCGGGTTACCAATTCAACTCAATAAATAGCGCCCTATTGACAGGGGAGCTGATATTTTCTATGATGTGCCCACAAATAACCAATAGATGGCCCGTTCGTCTAGTGGTTAGGACATCAGGTTTTCATCCTGAAAGCAGGGGTTCGATTCCCCTACGGGCTACCACGTAAAAAGCCGCTTAGTTAATGGGCGGCTTTTTACGTGCCCCGCGTAAAGCGGCGTTGCCGCCACGCGGCTCTACGCCGTGATTAATGAAGCAATAGAATAAATAGTGTAATTAATTTTACGGGGCCAGTTACTTATGGTGCCGGCTTCACGTGGTACAGCCAACAAAAAATCCGCATTTGCGGATTTTTTGTAATAACGAATTTTCAATAAATAATAACCAAAATAGGAAAAAATTGTTAATTATCATGAACATAAAAAAAACCGGGCGGTATTCTGCGAGTAGAGTTGCTTGTTTGCAACTTTCGCTCTTTACCGCACCGGGTTTGGTGAGATTTACATCGATCTCTTTGTGTTGAGCTCACTTAATTGGGAAAAAGGAGCTTCCCCATCTTTCAGAGCATCAGCAAAAGCCAACCGCATCTCCATGAACATGGCAAAGACCTTGCAGCGGGTTTGTGCCTTTTCAAGGATGTGAGGAAATATGAGTGAAGCAAGTATGTTTACTCCGAACAAGATTCCAAACGTAGTCATATCAACTTCGGCCACGTTCATGAGGATGGCCGCGAGTATCAGCATGACCATCACACCAAATAAGTCCAAGAGAAAATCGATGTAGGTGGCCAAGCGATAGAGGGTTAGAACCCAGGGTTGTGCATTTGGACCAATCGTTTGTTGGACGTCCTTGATAACTTCTTCCGCGTTTTTGAGGTCTTCGTATCTTTCGAGCGGCATGCCCGCGGTTTTTCTTTGGCGCCTGACGTCGAGTAATATCTTGTTGCAGTCGACAGAGAAAGATTTGAAGGATTCGGCATACAGTGAGATGTTTCTGAAACGATCCATGAAATGAGAGGCGCGTACCAGCAAGACAACGATTGATGCGATCAAGAAGCCGATTTGCAACATTTCCATTTTTTCTCCCAAGTTGTTTGTGATTCGAGGGTTGTATCAAATGTGCTTATTGCGAAAAAAAATATACCATAAATTTGCCATTTTGTCAAGGTATGGATCTCGATTGACATTGACCTCCAAAAGCCACACAATATACCGAAATGAATTTAGAAAGAACGCCTGAATTTGATGAGGCTTTGCATAAAATACGCGATGGCAAAGCTTTTGTTTTTATTACAGGTAGAGCGGGAACAGGTAAGAGCACGTTGTTGAGATATTTTGTAGATCAATGCAAAAAGAGGTCTCCGGTTTTGGCGCCGACGGGGGTTGCGGCTTTAAATGTTGGCGGGGAGACGATACATAGATTTTTTAAGATACCGCCATCGGTAGATCTGGCGACAGCACGCATGGAGGCTGAGTCGCGCAAAAAGCCCGAGATTTATCGCAAAATAGAAACCATTATCATCGATGAAATTTCGATGGTGAGGGCGGATTTGTTTGATGCAATGGATTTGTTTTTGCAGATTATAAGGCAGGATAAACGTCCATTTGGTGGAGTTCGCATCATTGGAATAGGGGATTTGTATCAGTTACCGCCGGTTGTTACAACTTATGACAAAGGGCAATTTGATCAGAAGTATCAAACGCCGTATTTTTTCTCGTCATTGGCTTATAAGAATTTGCATGCGATGGATGAGGTGGATTTTGCGGAGCTATCGAAGATTTATCGACAAAATGATGAGCATTTTATTGAGCTCTTAAATGCGATTAGAAACAGGGATGTAACGCCCATCCAGTTAGCCAAAATTAACAGCCGGATAATAAGCGGAGAGCCTCCGGAAGATTCGATTCTATTGACACCTACAAATGAGGCGGCTGATTTTATCAATCAGCGGAAATTGGGAGAGATTCAATCAGAATTTTTTATTTTTGATGGTGTGGTTAATGGTAAGTTTAAAGAGAAGGATGCGCCGACCGATGTGCGCCTGCTATTAAAAGTTGGGGCGCGGGTTATGTGTGTCGCCAATGATTTGAAGGGGCAGTATGTAAATGGGAGTTTGGGCTGGGTGGTTGATATCGTTCGCGGAGATGGTGGGAGCCCAGCGGTTACCGTGCAGCTTGATGATGTTGTGGAACCGGTGAAAATTGAAACATATACTTGGAATATCCATCGCAGTAAATATAATAAGCGCACTCAAGAGTTGACGCAGGAGGAAGTTGGCAGTTTTAAGCAAATTCCTTTGCGTTTGGCTTGGGCGGTGACAATTCACAAGAGCCAAGGTAAGACTTTCAATAAAGTAACTCTGGATCTTGGTCGAGGTGCTTTTGCGGCAGGGCAGATTTATGTGGCTCTTTCGCGATGCAGGGATTTTGAAGGGTTAAGTTTGATAAAACCGGTGACACTATCTCAGTTGAAAGCTAATGATGATGTGGCGAATTTTTTTGATCACGTTTTAGGGCAACCTGCTGAGGTGGAGTACCTGGAAGATCAAGAAGTTGGACAACTTTACATGACTTAGTCTATCAAGCTCAAAGTCTATCAAGTCCATCAAGCTAAAACCTCAAAACCTCACCTTATCGGGGAGACTTGTTAAACAGCCCCTGATAAGGCAAAGCTGAGCTTAGCTCTGGGTTGGGGTTATACCACATTGACAAAACGAGTTATTTCCGCTATGTTTTAAGCAAGGAGGAGACAGGATGTACCAAAAACTCGCAATCGTTTCTTTGTTCTTTTTCTTACTTGTCGCACCGTCTGCTTGTACGTTCCATGGCAGCGCGCACACCCATCCGTATTATGCGGGGTATGCTTCGGCTCCACCGCCGGTAGAACATCGAACGGTGGTAGTGCATCACGCGCCGCCACCGCGCGTGGCATATGGCTACCATGGTTCGTATCATCGCGGGCAGGGGTATGCGAGATATCATGAAAGATACTCGCCTCCGCAACGTACTCATCGTCCGCCAAGGCACAGACCTCCGAGGTACGTGCATCACCCGGCCCCGGCGCGTAACTATCACGAAGCTCGCCCAACCCGGCGCTACCAAGCAAGGCCGGATGTAGCCCCGCAGAATCATGGGCGGCAAAAAGCCGATAAGCGCAAGCAAAACAAAAAGCGTCACGACAGACGCTCTCATCGCCGTTAAGGCACTCTCGCCGATCGTTTAGGTCGGTCTTTTTGATTGGCCGATATCTGATTGCTGATAGCAGAAAAAATCAGTAATGAGGTACCGTGTGGCAGGTTCTGCATCGGGCTTCGTAGATTTCATCGCCGCCGACAACTATTTGCGGAGCATCGAATGGTGCCGGTTTGCCGTTTATAAAGCGCTGGCTGCGAGTCGCTTTTCCTCCGCATTGCATGCAGACGGCGTCCAGTTTGCTGACGTGATCAGCCTCGGCCAGGAGGGGAGCGATGATGTTGAATGAGTGACCGCGAAAGTCGGTATCTAAACCTGCGGCGATTACTCGGTGGCCGGATGCGGTTAGATTGCGGATGCATTGGATGAGTTCTTTGGGGAAAAATTGCACCTCATCAAAAGCAATGACTTTAATATCGTCGGTAAGATGGTTGTTGATGTCGGAAATTTCGCTGATGGGAATAGCTTCGTAGAGTACGCCGTTACGGGAGGCGATTTTAGTATCCGCCGTGCGGTTGTCTATCCTTGGTTTAAAGACAATAACTTTTTGTCTTGCAATTGTGGCTCGGCGTAAGCGGCGTATCAGCTCCTCGCTCTTGCCCGAGCTCATGCAACCGCAGATTATCTCTAGAGTACCATGCATATAATTTTGTACATCGTAGTTCGTGCATCGCGGGAGGTCAATCTGGATAAATGTTAATTAATGACAAATAGCAAATGGTAACCCACTTCGCTCTATCGAGCTTCGATGGTCGGGAACAGCAAAGAATTATTTATGCTACTTTTTGTTATTTATATTGATTATTTGATATTTTTTCGTGCGTTTAGCGGCCGTATCTTTGGAGCATGATTTTAATTATCGATATCATGTTTTCTGAATGATGCTCTTTTTTTAGATTTGGAGGTCTTTTGTATGTAATCAAATACATTAAGCGTTTCATGAATTCGTTGGCTTCGTGTTTGGCGATTTTGGTGGTTTCGGGAATGGGTTTTCCGGTTTCATCAAGGCGTTCATGTAAAAGCCTGTAAGAATCACTAATGATTTTAGCGTCACGTCCGTGTCTGATATGCTCGGATAATTGTGAAGATTCTTCGGGTGAGAACTCGCCATTTATGTATTTGATGTAACTTAGGATGTTAAAATAAAGCTCGTGCATTTTTTCATAAGCCTCTTTGTCGATTTGCCACTCCTCGTCCATATAAACCATGTCTAGGGGAATGGAGATGTAGGTGTCTACAGGCATTCCCATTTTGTACGTTTCGCCATTTGGTAAAGATACTTCACCGTCCACGGAAAGTTCGTTTGCTCCACCATTATCTATACCGGAATATTTTTGGCTTTTTTCATCGTAGAATATGTTGTTAATGTGTCTATCGGCTTGTTTTATCAGAAAATCCAAGCATGCTAGTCGCATTAAAGATTTGGCTCCGGCGCATTTGGATTTGTTTTCCAGAAAATTATCGAGTGCGTTTGAAGTCAGTTCCTCACCGGGGGCATTCAGTTGAAATGATGTTAAATTTCCATTTTCGATACGGAGAGCTGTTTGCTGACTGGCATCGAGGTTTAATAAATTATCGATAACACTGGATACGTATTCTGATCTTACGGCGTGGCCGCGATCCATGTATTTTAAACCCATAATATTTTCATCAACCGGTACTGTATCCATGGGGATGTCGTAATGGGATGCTATGTCAAGACGACGTCTAGATTCACTTTTGCTTCGTTCAATTAAAAGTTTTTCAATTTGAGATTTAAGCTCACCAGTGATTGTGACGCGGTAAATTTCTGCTTCGCCATTTTCATTTACAGTTTGTAAAAGTTTGAAAACCTTCTGTTCTGAATCAATAAGATAGAAAGTTTCACCCGTTTCATTTTTGGCAAAAGCAATAAGTTCACCTTTTTTGTCGGATTCGAGGATGACTTGTTCTACGGAATTGTTACTGCCGGAACTGATGTTGGAGCGAGACACGATTGGAGCTTCGCGTAATGCTTTGCGATAGTATAAAGCATCGATATTTTTGCTATCAGTTAATACAGAATCCAGTTTATTCTCAATATCCGCAGTTAAATTTGCTGTTCGTTCTGTTTCATGACGATATTTGGCATTATGGGTATTCAGTTTTCTCTGTTTGTCGGAAATAAAAGAACCCGTTTCGGAAAATGGGTTTGAGATGGATATTTTACGGGTTTCTTGACCCGGTTTTTTTGGAACGTTTTGAGGTGATGGAGAAGCTTCAAGCATATCAAATTTTTTCAGGGGTTGTCCGGAAGCGCATTTTTTGATTTGTTGCAGCAAGAAGAGCTTCGAGAAAAGCCCGGCCCGCTTCCGGGAAAACCGCTTCGGATTTGATTTCGTTTGGTATACCGAACGAAATGAGGTGATTACGAATTTTATCGGGAAGCTGAGAGGTATCTGCCGTGCCATCAGGTAAAAGCGTGATAGGTACAGCATTATCTTCGCGGCCGTTTTCTTTGAGCGGAAAATAATAGATGGTCATCATTTCTCCATTATAGAAGGGGCTGGTTCGGAGGTCAATTTCTTGAAAATTCAAGATGTATGAATTTAGCAGAAAAAGCTGTAAAAGTCAACTCCTTTAGGGCAAAGCTTGATATTTACCATGTTTTATGGCTTAATACGCAGACGCACCTTATAAAGGAGTAAATCGTGGATAGGCAAAAAGCGCTCATGATGTTGCAGCAATTTGTTCTTGAGCTGGGAATTGCGGGAATTGAGTCGAAAACAGATTTTAGGCTTTGGGCAAAAGATAATGATGATCTTTTGGAGGAATTATTCGATTATGAGCGGGATGTGGATATGCCCAGGGTGAGTGCATTGATCTCGCCCTTCTTTCATCGAGATTTGCCGCTAGTCGGTGTAAATTACTCACAGGTTGCTCATAATGTGCTTTACAAATGTCCACAAGGATGGACAACGCAACTTCGGATGTGCCGGGGGATTGTGTTTGATCGAGTCGGGGAATTGGTCGCATTGCCATTGCATAAATTTTTCAACGCTGGTGAGAATCCGGAAACGACGAGAGTGCCTGGTGAGCCAAAAGAAGTATTGGAAAAAATGGATGGACACCTGGGTATCATTTTTAAATATGCGAAGGATTTTCTGCTTACTACCCGTGGATCGTTCTATAGCAATACTGCCGGATTTGCAGGAGAGATGTTGAAAGAATTCGTTGAAAGGAACAAATGGCACGAAGCCGGGGTTGATCGCCTGACAATCATGCCCGAGGTGATTCATCCGGATACGCAGGTGATTTGTGATTATGGATTTAAAAAGAATTTTATCTTGATTGCCGCCAACGATCTCCACACGCTTGAATCATTGCCGCATGAAGATCTTTTAAGACTTGGCAAAAAGTTGGGGATGCCGGTGGTGAAACGCTGGCCATTTACATCCACTAGGCAAATTTTGGATCAGATGAAAGATCCGAGTGTGAGAAATCGCGAGGGTTACGTTGTGCGTTATGCGGATGGCAGGTCTGTTAAGTTTAAGTTTCATACATACCTGGCAGAAATGCGAGCGCGTAAGCTTTCATATTCATATTTGATGTTGCGTTTCATGGATGGGAGAATTGATGAAGTAATGCGTATGTTTCCGGAGGAGATTTTGTCGGAAGCCGAAAATATGCTTGCCGATTTGAAAAAAGCCCGCAAGATGCGCAGGGATATTAAGCAAAAGCGTAAGTATCTTTATGATTTAGTACCACCAGAAGAATTTACTCCTTACTACAGAACTGTATGCCGTGACTTTTTGCGGTATACAAAATAGACCTTCGAGATGGAGGTTTTTTTATTGTTTACCATACATTGACAAAATTGATTTTTGGGCTATAATTACAATCATTATATGGCAAAAGTGTCAGGTAAGCAAAAAGAAATAAAGATATTGGGAATCGAGACCAGTTGCGATGAAACGTCCGTTGCGCTTTTAACATTGCGCAACGGAAACATTTTTAAACATAAACAAGATACAAATATTACCAAAGACGATGTACGTTGTACGTTGTACGTGGTACGAATTAAAAAGCACTTTATCGCTACTCAGATTCCGATTCATGCGCGTTACGGCGGGGTTGTGCCGGAGGTGGCGGCGAGGACGCATGTGGCGGAGCTTGTTTCGCTTTTGGATAAGACTCTGAATTTATCGTCGCACGTCGCACGTCCCAATCGTTCCACGTCTAAGGCCGATTTTGATGCGATTGCGGTGACAGAGGGGCCGGGGCTCGCGACTGCGCTTAGGGTTGGGATAGAGGCGGGGAAGACTTTGGCCTGGAGTTTAGATAAATCGCTGATTCCGGTTAATCATCTTGAGGGGCACTTGGCATCGGCTTGGCTGGAACCATCGAACCGTAAGAATTGGGAATTTCCGATTTTGTTTTTGCTTGTATCGGGCGGACACACGGAACTTGTTTTGATGACGGATTTTGGGAAGTATAAAATTTTAAGCAGAACCAGGGATGATGCGGCGGGGGAGGCGTTTGATAAAACCGCAAAGATGCTGGGATTGGAATATCCGGGCGGTCCCAAGCTATCAAAACTCGCCGACGATGGAAATCCGCAAGCATATGATTTACCGCGGCCGATGATACATGATGTTTCGTTGGATTTTAGTTTTTCGGGTTTGAAGACTGCGGTAAGGATACTTATCGAACGTCGAACGTCGAACGTCGAACGTCGGTTGAAGGGAAAACAATTGACTGATTTGTGTGCAAGTATTCAGGCGGCGATTGTGGAGGTACTTGTTGCAAAGACGGTGAAGGCGGCAATTAAATCAAAGCCAAAAGCTTTCGCTGTTGTTGGGGGTGTTTCGGCGAATAAGATGTTACAGGTAGAGTTAAAGAAGGCTTTGAAGAAAAAATGCCCTGATGTTAAATTTCTTAAACCCGCTAAAGGATTGCATACGGATAATGGGGCAATGATTGCGGCGGCCGGATTGTGGAATATCATCGCCAACAAAAAGTTTCCAAGGTGGGAGAAAGTGGATGCCAAGCCGGAGCTTGATTTGTAACTGTCTGAACCTTGATTAAACCTGATTACAAACCTAATTACCTTGATTACTATTGGTAGAGATTAATAATATTTTCCAAATGTAATCAAGTAAATTTGAGCGTGAATCTGTGTGTAAATCAAGGTTCAGACAATATATTATGTCTCGTAAAGTTACAATAAATTATAAAAAAATACAGAAAATCATCAAAGTTGATGAGTTGTGTGACTGGGAAAAAGTTGCAGAGTTTTTGATATCTAAAATGAAGCCGGGGATGGTTGTCGCTTTGCAGGGTGATTTGGGTGCGGGGAAGACGACTTTAACGCAATATATCGCGAAACAACTCGGAGTGTCGAAGCGAGCTCTTAGCCCTACTTTTGCTCTTATCAGGAATTACAGCGTCAAACGTCAAACGTCGAACGTCAAACGTATTGTGCATGTTGATGCTTATCGGATTGAGGATGAGCGAGAGCTTCTTGCGCTTGATTTGGATGAGGAGTTGATGGAGCAGGGGATTGTGATGATAGTTGAGTGGCCGGAGAAGATTGCCGGTTGGGTACAGAAACAAAATGATGTTACCAAAGTACAAATCGAAATCACTTGATTAACAAAGCCCCCTTTAAGTAAAGGGGGATAAATTTAAAAAAGACTCGTAGAGTCTTTTTTAAATTTTGGGGGAATGTTACTCTTCGGTTGGTGTTTCTTTTCGTTGCGTTTCAAGTTCTTCATCATCAGCATCTTCGATTGCGGCTTCGATACCGGCAACGCGGAGGACTTCCTCGACAGAGGTTATGCCATCCAATGCTTTTAATATTCCATCTTGAGCCATCGTGATCATACCATGTTTTTGCGCCACATCGAGCATTTCGTATTCGGATACATTGGAATCCAGAATCATGCGTTCGATCTCTTTATTCATGGTGAAAATTTCGTAGATGCCCATGCGGCCGCCATAACCCAAGCCGTTACAAGCTTTACAAGTTTTGGTTTTTTCACTTGGGCCGTAAAATTGCAGATTGTTTAAATCCAATTTTATATTGGCGCTCATGGGAATCGTTTTTAGAGTATTTTGAACTTCCGCTAAAAGCGCATCGTCCAGTTTTATCGGCGCTTTACAATCGGAGCAAAGGCGGCGTACCAGGCGCTGGCCGATGACACAGTTTAAGGCGGGAGCCAAAAAGAATGGTTTGACGCCCATGGAGAGGAAACGGGGAATGGCGCCAGCGGCGTTGTTTGTGTGAATCGTGGAAATAACCAAGTGGCCGGTTAACGCGGCTTGAGTGGCGATTTCGGCGGTTTCGGTATCGCGGATTTCGCCAACCATTACGATATCAGGATCTTGGCGGAGTATGGAACGCAAGCCTTTGCCAAAGGTGTAGTTTTTAGCATGATCGATTTGGCTTTGGTTAATACCAACCAGCTTATATTCCACCGGATCTTCGAGGGTGATGATTTTGACTTCGGGTGTGTTTAAACGCTTCAGAATTGCGTAAAGCGTTGTGGTTTTGCCGGAACCGGTAGGGCCGGTTGTGACTATCATGCCGTTAGGGCGCTCGATTTCGGCTTTTAAGCGCTCCCAGGCCAAACCGCGCACGCCAAGCTCTTCGAAGTCCAAGGATATGGATTTGGGGCGAAGAAGGCGCATCACAACCGACTCGCCATATGCCGTTGGCAATGTGGACACGCGAATTTCGATTTTTTCGTTGGAGAGGTAGATGGTTATACGGCCGTCTTGGGGAATGGAAGTGATGTTGATTTTCATGCCGGCCAAGAGTTTGATGCGGGAGATGATCAATTTCCATTTATCTTTATTGATGCTGGCGGCTTCGTGTAAAATACCATCTACGCGCAAGCGAATTTTTATGGATTCTTCCTCGGCTTCAATATGAATATCGGAAGCACCGCCTTTTAAGGCGGCGGCCAAAATAAGGCTGACCAAATCGGTGGTGGTGGATTCTTCGAGCCTTTGCTGTAACTCTTGAAAGTTTGCGATAGCGCTTTCGAATTCTTTCAGTTTTTCCGGTTCGATGGTTACGCCGCTGGTACTTTCGATGATTTTCGGTAAAGTTTTGTAGAGTTCCAAACCGTAAGCCATGCTTTGATCCGAACAAAAATAAACCTGCACATCGGAGAGTTGTGCTTTTGCCAAGCGCTCGGCAATTTTATTTACGGTTTCCGCGGGTTTGTTGGTGGCCAAACGAATGTCTTCGGATAATTTGGCAAAGGCGATTACATTATTGGATTTGGCTTCTTCCTCATCTATTAAGATCAGGGCTTCGGGGGAGATGGGAAAACCGCGCAAGTTGATAAACGGCAAGTTGTGGCGCGCCGCTTCCGTTTCCGCGCGTTTTTCTATGTCCGAGGTTTGAATTTCTTTTTGCTTCAATTCCAAAAGCTCCACCTGGCTCATGTCGGATGGGCTTTTTACTTTGCTTGCCACTTTTTTTACTCCGGGCGCGCCTTTGATGTAACCGGGTTTGGCTTTTTTTACAACTGCTGTTTCCGTATCTTTTTTCTTAAAAAGATCTTCGATAGACGGTGTTTTGGGTCGTTTGAGTGTGGCCATAAATCAAAAAGCAAAACCGGCTTCTTCAGGATTTGCTGAAAAAGTTTTTAAATATACGATGCAGTTTGGGAATGGCTACGCCCTCGCCGAATTTGTGAAACATCATTGTCCAGGTGGCGTATTGAAAAGCTACGGAGAAACCGGCAGCGAAAAGTGCCAAAATAAGCGTGACCGCAAAAAAGATACCCAAACTGAATTGGAACATCAGCATATTCCCGTTTAGGAATGCGAAAACAAATAGGATTGTTGCCGGGAAGGTTAAAATAATACCGGCTAAAGCTACAACCAATGTCAGAATCAGCACTATGAGTGATTGAACGATTATTGTTTCGATGGTAACCAACCAATGTTCGCGAATAAGTTTCCATGCGCGTTCCAAAGCCTTGGCCAGAGTTGCTTTTTGCAGGATGATGGCGTTTAGCGCATAAATTTGCAGAACTCCCAAACCCAGAGTGAGGGCCGCGAAAACAACAAAAGAGACGATGTAAACCGCGGAATATACCGGACTGTTTTTACCCAAAGCCAATGCCAATGGAAACGATACACCGAAACGAGCGATCCAGATAAATATAATGAGCATTAAATTTAAAACGGCTATGGGGAATATGGCACGACTGCCAATGGTGAGTGCGTTTTTAAGCGATTTCTTTTTATTTTCTTTGTATGTGCCGATTGCATGGACAAGCGCGCCCTGGGATGTGCAGGAAAATGCCAGCACGGCAAGGATTACGACTGACAAGAAAACCAATGCGAGCAAACCTTTAACAAAACCAAACCAGGGAATGGTTGTGGAAGAGATTTGGGCCGCGTACCACAGCCGATCCACGGAGCGACTGAGAAATATTAAATTACCTTGGCTTTGAATCGCTTCCCAGAATTTCCAAAAAATATCCAATGCACCGCCGGAGAATAAAATTGCGGCAAAGATACCGAGGATCCAGTGGGAAGGGTGAGACCAGGCAAAACGGAGAGCGTGAGGGATGACCTCACGGAATACGGGTTTATCGTTTGGGATAAAAGTTTTCTTTTTTAACATATCCTTTGCATTATAGCATAAACGACAATCGTGTAACACAGGTTATGTATCGGTTTCCATGATGTTTGCAAAGTGTGATAATTTTTGCATAATACATATGAAATAAACAGCGGCCAGGAGATAAAAAATTATCAATATGATTACAAAAAAGACCCAATGAGTCTTTTTTGTACAAGATGATTATTCTGTTTCTTGCGCTTGTTCGGGTTTGGGTTTTTGGAGAATGTTTTTTGGATTGGCAGGCGGGATACTGATGATTTCCATAAACGCCTCGCGCTCCAGGGTTTCGACTTTGAGAAGTTCTGCGGATACTCTGTCCATGGCCTCGCGGTTGTTGTTGATTATGGTTTTGGCGCGTCCCAGAGCGTTTGCTATCAGTTTATCGATTTCCGCGTCAATTTTTTCCGCAATTTTTTCCGAGTAGTCGCGATTTTCATGAATGTCGCGCCCCAGGAAGATCATATCTTCGCGGGAGCCGTAAACTCGGGGGCCCATTTCCGCGCTCATGCCCCATTGAGTCACCATGTTGCGAGCCAAACCGGTGGTTTCTTTCATGTCGGATGAGGCGCCGGTTGTTATGTCGCCAAAGATTATTTGTTCGGCTGCGTAGCCGCCCAACATCATGGAAAGTTCTTCGATATATTCGGCACTGCGGCGCATTTTGCGATCTTCCGTGGGTGTTTTGATTGTATAACCGGCAGCACGCCCGCGAGAGATGATGCTGACTTTTTGGATCGGATCCGAATTGGGGAGCAGGTGGGCAACCAAGGCATGGCCGACTTCGTGGTAAGCGGTGATTTTTCTTTCTTCCTCGCTTAACACATGACTTTTACGCTCGGGGCCAAGCATAACTTTTTCGATTGATTCCAAGAGTTCATCTTCCGTAACCGAGGTTTTGTTGCGTCGAACCGCGAGGATGGCGGCTTCATTCATGAGATTGGCCAAATCGGCGCCGGAAAACCCGGGCGTGCGCTCGGCGAGTTTGCGAATGGAGGCGTTTTTGGCTAGCGGCTTCTTTTTGGCGTGGATTTTTA